>Ga0206834_1001_pt2 | contig 254790 bp, 276 predicted proteins | sample Alteio_BWOrgCont_30_FD_152854 | JGI IMG/M metagenome (GOLD analysis project Ga0206834, IMG submission 152854) | Enriched cells from forest soil in Barre Woods Harvard Forest LTER site, Petersham, Massachusetts, United States -... | ecosystem: Environmental > Terrestrial > Soil > Temperate forest...
GACTACATTTATTATGAAGTTTTAACGAAATAAAAAGGTTTGTTATAAGTTTACGTAATGACTACATTTATTATGAAGTTTTAACGAAATAAAAAAGTTTGTTATAAGTTTACGTATGACTACATTTATTATGAAGTTTTAACGAAATAAAAAGTTTGTTATAAGTTTACGTAATGACTACATTTATTATGAAGTTTTAACGAAATAAAAAGGTTTGTTATAAGTTTACGTAATGACTACATTTATTATGAAGTTTTAACGAAATAAAAAAGTTTGTTATAAGTTTACGTATGACTACATTTATTATGAAGTTTTAACGAAATAAAAAGTTTGTTATAAGTTTACGTAATGACTACATTTATTATACCCTTTTAACGAAATAATAAATTAATTAATTTATGCAATTTTCAAAAATGTAATTCTAACAACAAAATCTCCGGTATCACCGTCGATGACCTTAATATTGCCAGCAGCGACAGAGCATACAGTCAAATACATTGGTGTAAGAAAATTTATAATATGTCTTCCCTGCATCCATGATTCAGCATATGTTGTCGTCAAAGAATTATCGTCGAGAGTGTAAATCAAATTATCGGGACTGGTAGAAATACACATCGATATATAATTTGACAGGGGGCGTCCTCCTTCTGCAAAGTCAGGTATCGTTTCGAAATCAATCACATATGTACCAATGGGTACAAAAAATGAAGTCCCATGTCTAGGTGCAGCGTTTTGTGTTATACCAAGAGTATTGATTACTTCATTTGAAATCATAAATGCTGTATTGTTTGGTACAGAACTATTTGAACCTTGAGTAAGTTGTACAAATTCAGCATATCCACTACCATTAACGCCAGCCGGACCAGTAGCACCGGGATTACCTGGGTCACCTTTAAGACCACGAGGTCCTGGGGGACCGTAACAACATCTTACATCATCCGAATTCCTACGTTTGAGTTGGTTATTCATTATTTTTTTATTAATAATATATGTATATATTATTATTAGCTAACCGGACGGTGATACATAAACTTTGAATTTTTAAAATATATGGTAATCTATCGAGTCAAAAGGTATACATACGATCAAAATGAATGAATTCAAAGTCGATGATACCAAACAAATCATCGAATACAGCATCATTAATTCCATCGCAGGGAATAACACTGAATACGGACAAGAACATAAATATGATGTGGATAACAATCCTGAAAATACAAATATATATATATTAGATATAGATATCGATATGGATGACATTTCAAACAGTGATATTGAAGAAATAGATAAATATAATGATTTTGATTACGGAATACGTACAAAAAATAAATCTGAGGAACGAAAAGGGCAAAGAAAGTACAAGGAAAGATTAATTAAAAGATACGGTGAGAAATGTATGTTTACAGGAAAATCATACTCGTTGCAAGCGTGTCATATAAAACCGTACTCGATGTGTAAAAAGGAATCAAAGAAAGAAATATATGATGTCAATAATGGATTAATATTGAAGGCAGATATACATATATTGTTTGATATTGGTCAAATAGGTATCAATCCATTAACTCTAAAATGGGAAATTTCCAAGGAATTACTAAATGAAGATGATTTAAAACAATTTGACGGAAAAGAAATGACAATATTAAAGGAAAATGATAAAGTTTTAAATTATCTTGAATATCATTATAATTTCATATATAAAAAAATAAAAAAATAAAAAAATAAAAAAATTACTAACACAGTGATTTGATATTAGGATCCGGCTCGATAGTCGATTGTAACCAAGGAGATACAATAAATTTTGGCATTGGAATATCTCCTCGTATGTCCACATTTCGTGACCCCAAACGATCATATATTGTGTTAACACCAATGATTTTGTTTGGTATGAAATCATTTTTGTTTATTTGTTCTACAGGAATAATATCAAACCAATCATCCTCATCCTCATCCGAATTATTCCCATTTGTATTTATATTGTCTGATGATAAATATGCAGTAATAACACCATCATGAATATATATGGAAGTTGTTTTTATTTTCATCTTATTTTTATTATATTTTGATCTTGTTTTAATATAAATTGAGAAAACTTTAAGTACAAAAACTTTAAAAATATTTATTTATTAATTCTTTCGCGTATTGTATTACAAGACCACTGTAACTGATAGTAAAATAGATATTAGAATAATACACATTGCACATCCCTTGATATGATTCTACCTTTTTAAAGTACCCATTCTTGATATCTTCAACTGATGCTATTGGTTGTAAATAACACATGTATCCATCATCTTCCTCCGCGACGGTCATTTTACCAAAGTATTTTTGTAAAGATTCTATTATATTTGAACGTATTTGTTCTATATCATTTGTATTGACGACTGTGAGAGTACTTAATATATTAGTATTCTTATAGAAATTATATGCGACGCACGGGTAGTTTATTTGTGCATCAATTAAAAAGAAATCGCCGTATTTTGCCTCTGAATATCTCATATGCTGTTTAAACATGCACGGATTAAAAAAATTTGTTGATTTCAATATATTTTCAATAGGTAATCCATCTATATAAACCGCATTAAAATTTTCATCAATGTCTTTCCATATACTTGTTAATATAAGTTTGTCGAATGCATATGGTACATTATTTGATATTATAATTGGTTGATCGGGATTATTTGTATTGATCTCTGAAATTTTTTCGTTATATTTAATTTGAACATTGTTAGAAATTAGATAAGTGGTCATTGCCTTTAATAATGAATCATATCCACCTGGCACAAATTTACTTGGCGATGATGATATTTTTGGACCTAATATTGGTATATTATAATTAATAAATGCGTGTAATGCTTGCGGAGGAAGAACTTTCAGAAATATACCGAATGTGACTTCTTTGGCACTTACACTCAGCATATGCAACGACATCATATCTAAAAATGGTATTAGTCCATGCAGGTCGTTGTCAACTAAGTAATCGTATAAAGATTTTTGTAAATTGACATCATCGCTGATGTTCTCAAAGCTTGCAGTATTTAAAAACGTGTTGTTATATTCAGACGTTAATTTAAAATATTTAATTAGATCGATTAAAAATCCTGCACTTTCCTCAATAAATTCAAAAAACTTTTTAAATGACTCGTTAACTACAATATGATATTCAGTAATTGGTTCTGCTTTAATTTGAAATTTATCAAATAATTCATACACAGTTACATAGTAATTCAATATGTGTTCAGCACCTTTCTCATAGTACAAACCATCTATCTGAAATGAATCTATTTTTCCTCCCGTGCGATCCGATGATTCCATAATTGTGATATCAGATCCATTGTATCCTTTCTGCAATAAATAATATGCACATGTAATACCTGACGCCCCAGCTCCCACTATACAAGTTCTCATTTTCCCCTATATTAATACGAAATATAATTATATCAAAAATTATTCGAATTTGTATAAATAATCATCCAAATTAATAACCTTCATTGTTGTTACATCAATATTAATACCCTCCTTTTTTAGTATATTAACTTTATCATTATTATTTTTAATACCAAAGTAACCACCTAATGATCCATCAGAATTGACAACACGATGGCATGGAACGACAGGCGCAAAGGGATTAATTCGTAATGCTTGTCCGATTGCTTGTGAACTACCTTTTTTATCAAGTTTTATAGAAATTTGTTTATATGTTGTTACTTTACCTTCGGGGACTAATTTAACAACATCATAGACTGATTGTGCAAATTCTGTGACCATGAGAATTAACCGATTATATTCACGATATTTTTATATTTAAGAATTATTGCTAAATAAAAGAAAATCAAATTTCTTTTAAAGTCGAAAATAAAATACTAAATCAAATAAATAAATTAAATAAATAAATTATTGTGTGTAACTATCAGACGGTTTTGTTGATTTTTCAAATGCCTTTTCGATATATTCATGGGTTACGTGCGATAATTCGTTATAACCAATTTTCATTTTATCAATTTTCAATAGATTTTTACATTCTTTGAGACGTTCGTATAGACCCGGGTTGTGATGAAAAATATTTTCTAATTTAACTAATCGTGAACTATCGTTACTAAATTCTAAATGCATCATCATTGTATCAACGGCTGGATTGTATGTACAAATGCCATTAGTATCAATGGTGACTTTTGCATTTTGAACGGCTTTTTGCGAAATCCTGTAGAATTTGATTTCTGTTCCGAATAGCCAAAAGAATGGAATACCATTAATTTCGTTGCAGTAATTAATAATATTTTGTCTCAATTCGTCAACACAATTGTCACAATAAAACCATCCATATAAATCCTGTAGTGAAAATATATGTGATTCGGGACATTTTTTTGAATCAATTAATGAGTTATTTTCTCTGTGACAAAAATCGCACGAATTCGCATAACGCATTGCCAATCTTCCGGGATATACAATTTGATTGTTAGACATTATTAATTAGTTGGTATTAGTTTGTATTAAGTCAATTAAATTATACTTGATTTGGCAACCAGAGTATTGAAAGAAATCAATTATTAATTTATTTCAATTTTAATTTATTGTGAACAAATTTGAGTTTTTGTTTGTATGACACAAAATTTTTCAAGATCAACATATTTATCAACATCTATATTATTTTTTTTGAACGCAACAACCGCAACCAATGTTTTTTTCATTCCACCTAAAGACATTTTTTTACCAATCATTATTTTTTTAACTTCAGCTGGATTTCCTTCATATATACAATTAATATTTGCAGCGTCTAGATAAGCTTGATACCTGTCTACTGATGAAAAAGTTACTTTTTTAAATCCAGAAAATGCAGATGATTTTAACATTTTATAATACTTTTCTTGATTTACTATATTGCCTTTGTTATCGAGAATATCAACATATTTTTTACCGCTGGGATATGACATGAAGCTTCTGTATTCTTCTAATATTTTTGGATACCACCTATCAACTTCTTCAAATAAATTAATACTATCAACAGATTTTTTTAATTTATGTGTTTCAAGTAGTTCTTTGAATTTATCAATTAATTTTCTCATGTTGTCACAATCGATAACAGCATTTTTGTCATCATTTTTTTCTGCACATCTTTTGACTTCGACAGGATCAGAAAAAGTATTTGTATTGGAATTGTATTTATATTCCATTCCAAAATTTACACCATTTAGAGCTTCCGGCATATGTATTTATGATTTAACTATAGATTATATATTTATACCGTATTTTTTTTTATCAGGACATTAGTCTTTCCTTTAGATTCATAACAACTAACGATATTGCACTACGTGGAGCTGGCGTATTTGCGAGTGCATTCAACATACAGAAGTCATGTACAGTACCTAAATATCTTACGGCAGTAATGTCGACACCAGCCTCCATCAGTTTATGTGCATATGCTTCTCCTTCATCACGGAGAACATCATTCTCATCAACAATAAGTAATGCTGGTGGTAATCCTCTCAAATCTTCAATTGTGGCATTCAATGGTGACAGAGTGATTACACCACGAGATCCAACATCTGGCGCATATTCATCCCAAAACCATGCCATCGCTTTTTTAGCCAACCAATATCCATCTTGAAAATCTGTATATGATTTTGTACTCATGCTAGCATCAGTAACTGGATACATTAAAACTTGATATTTTATTTTGAAATCACCTCTTTGTTTTGCAAGTAATGCAACAACTGCGACGAAATTACCACCAACACTATCACCACATACAGCAACATTCTCGGAATCTAGATTATATGTTTGGGCATTTTTTACCATATATTTTGTTGCTTCATAACATTGTTCTAATGGCACAGGATATTGTCCTTCTGGGCTAGGAGTATAATTTACGAAAACAACAGCAACATTTGCACGATAAGAAATTTCGCGAATAAGTCGATTATGTGTCATTTTATTTCCTAATACCCAACCGCCACCATGGAAATACATTACGATAGGTAGTTTCATCACCTCTGGTAGTTGTGTTTCTTTGGATTTTTTTATTAGTTTTACCGCTTTTGGTCTAACAATTCTAATAGAAAAATTATGTTGTTTGCCATTGAGTTCGAATGGAATATCAACATCTTCGATATCGGTCACATCAGAAAAATCATACAAATCTTTTGAATAAGCAATTTGTAAATCGTCTAGGACCTTTCGTGCATCAACTGGCTTCATTTCATATAGAGGTTTACCGCCAGCATTGTTAATACTTTCCAGAAATTTTTTTGTTGTAGGTTCAACTGTTGGAAGATTACCACCTAACTGCTTAATTTTGTTCTTTATTTGATTTTTGAGTGTCAAATATTTTAATTTATACTTGAAATATTTAACTCTATTCGCGTCATGATTCATGATATAATATATAACGATAGATAACTTTAATTATAATTTGTTATAATTATAATTAAAACATGTAAATTTATTTAAATTTAATTTAGTTTATAATTTTATTTATACAATTCTCAAAAATCTTATTGATGAATATATTTCTGCTGGAGTATTTACACCTCCTGAATAACCTAATGTACTAACTGCTGTAGATCCTGCACTTACGTTTAATAAACCAATATTTGCTGCTACCCCAGTGACAACTAAAATAATAGATTCTGTTGCTACGAGAGTTTCGCTTGCTACTGCCTGTCCGACCGATCCAGATACAAAACCGGAAGTTGGGGTAGTGAAGGGTGAAGTTGTAATAGCTCCCGATACAGTATCTGCTGGTGATACATTACATAATTGGAAAGCGATAGTTTCAGCACCACCAGCACCGCCACCGGTAAGATTACCTTTTGCGTACCAATCAATGGCATATGTTCCTGGTTGCACTGTAAATTGTGTGCCCAAAGAATTGGCAGTACCTGCAGCTATTGCTACATCACCTGCAGCGTTGGCATACCCTACAGTTTTGAACCCCATTAAACTATCTGTGGTTGTTGCTTCATTACCTGGTGCCGATGTGAGGCCAGTATATGTGCCAGTACTGAAAAACCAATAACCATTTGAAGAACTACCTGATGTACCAGTTGCACCCGATGGACCTGATGGACCGGATACACTTGCACTTGCTGGACCAGATGGACCTGATACTGTACTTGCTGGACCAGAAGGACCAGATGGACCTACTCCACCTGATGGACCAGATGGACCAGATGGACCAGATGGACCTGATGGACCAGATGGACCAGATGGACCTACTCCACCTAATGGACCAGATGGACCCGAAACTGTACTTGCTGCACCTATTGGACCAGATGGACCTACTCCACCTAATGGACCAGATGGGCCCGAAACTGTACTTGCCGCACCTATTGGACCTGAAGGACCAGATATACTCAAACCAATCGGACCGGATGGGCCGGATACTGTACTTGCTGCTCCAACTGCTCCTGATGGACCTACCCCACCAGATGGACCAGATATACTCAAACCGGCTGCTCCTGGTGTACCGGACGGACCTGATGGACCCGGCGGACCACCAAATGGACCAGATGGACCTGGAGGGCCGGATATAGTGCTGGCTGCTCCTGCCGGACCCGATGGACCTAGACCTCCCGCTCCAGACGGTCCCGGTGGTCCACGTGGACCTTCTACACCTTTAAATCCACGAGGACCTTGTGGTCCTTGACAACATTTTTCACATTCATCTCTTGGTTTCGGTTTTGGTTGACATCTGCAGTCATTGAAAGAGTCATGATAATTTTTCATATTACTACTCATTGTTTTTACTATATATATATTGGTTGTAATATATAAAAATTATGCTACCGGCATATAAATATCATGCAAGCTAATTTATTCTTTTTATGTGTAAAAATTGATTTAATTAAAGCCATTAACAAGATATAGAATCATTTATATAAAGAATCACAAATAAAATTACATATAAATACAAAAACAATCGAACAACATGTCATACGTTTTATTACAATGTGTCAAAGAAAAAAGTAAACTACGAGTCAAAATGATATCATCTTCTCCATTCATCAAAGGCATTAACTGTCAATTCTCTAGAACCGAACGCGTTGATGGCATGTATTATGTAGTCAAATCAGAAGGTGTGAAGCTAAAAGGTAATTTTTATTCAGCAATGCAAAAAGATATCATAATATGTAAAACATTCAATTTAGATGAAGTAAAAAAATACATCGATAATTTAAATACGACAGAAAAAATTAAAATTAAAGCGATATTTGGTGATGATGATGGTGATAATGAATGTATCATATGTTTGGCCGATGTAAAGGATTCAGTATTTGCTCCATGTGGACATTATATAACTTGTTCTTCGTGTTCGATACAATGCAAAAATTGTCCGATGTGTAGAGGTAAAATAACAACCATTTTAAAAAGAAATGAAATCGCCGATTAATATTTTATATTTATTTTATATTTATTTTTTGTTTTACTGTTTTGCTTATTATGACACCCGCAACATATATATTTTTATGTATATATATTAGTATATAAAAATGAGTGATTCGCAAATACAACCAGAAGCAAGTTACATAAATGTCTGCTGTATCGATTACAGATATGACGCATTAACAACCGAATATTTTCAATCAATCGGATTAAGAGATACATACTTTTTAGCCACAACAGCCGGTGCTGCTTTGTGTTTAGGATATGAAAAATATTGTTCGGATATTTGCAACAAGAAAAGTCGTTGTTGTAAATCAAAAAAAACATGTGATCCCGAAAATCCCGATATGGAACTTCTTAAAGAAAGTTTAGCTAAAAATATAGAAATTGCTCTTAGCTTGAGACCAAACATTCAAAATCTTTACTTGTTAAACCATCAAGATTGTGGAGCTTTCAAGGCTTTCCTTTCTTGCTCTGGATATCCAGATACCTTGGGTGGTGATAACAAAAAAGAAATTGAAATTAATACTAAATTATTAATATATGCCAAAAAATATATTGAAAGAAACTTCCCTAATATAACAAATATTAGACTAGGTTTAATTGATGTAGATGGTTCTGTTGCCGATCTCGATATAGAGTCATGCACATGGATCGTTCAAACAGAACGTTTCAGTATTGAATTAAGAAGTGCTTTATGGTTCGGAATACCACTAGGAGGTGAATACTATGTTGATGAATGTGTTTGTCATGATAAGAAAAAATAAATAATTAAAATAAATTAATTAAAAATTTAAAAATTTAAATGTTTATCAAAAAAATATAAATATATATACATATACATACGCATATATATACATATACATATATGAATATCGAGAATGTAAGTACTGAAGAATTTTGTACCGAATTAAATAACATATTACTGAGTTTTTGTAATAACAAACTAAATGTTAACGATCAAAGACGTACATTTTATATATCAGATTATAATATTAGTTCAACAAATAGTATCACACCATTTAGTATTAAATGTTCTTATAAAAAAAAAAATAACCACGATGACTACAATATAAATATGATTCCTGTAAACGAAACAAAAACGTGTATTGAATTTTCTGTTCAAAGAAACAACAAAGAATGTTTTGGTAAATTGTATGCGTTATTTCCTAAATGTTACGGGAATAATTATAGCGGAACAAAAATACTAAATTTTTATAAACATGTAATTACCCAAATGAATATGATTCAATATATTGTATTGTCTGATATATCTAATTTAAGGATATATATGAAATTAACGAGAGGACAAACATATTACGAGACACAAAAATTTCAAATTGACCTACATTCGGACATGAATGATTACAAACAAAATAATGTTATAGATAAAATGACGACATATTTAAAAATGTTTAATAATGTTGATGATAATAATTTAAATTTAAATAGTGTAAAAAACAAATACAAAGAATACTCCGATCAAATACAAAATATAAATATTAGTACGTTAATCACAAAATTAACTGAAGTATATGACAATATGAAATTATTAATTACCGCATCAAGATCTGTTGATGATATAAAATATAATTGTTTCAGAGACGGATTTTTTTATTACTTAATACACATTCCAGATGAACTAACAGAAGTTCCCTTCGATCCGGATCACTTTGATTTTGATAATTATATTAATAGTATCAGTCAATATATGGCTGCAATTCATTATATAGTCACAATATTAAAAGAATTCCAAAAAGAGAATAAGGAAACATTAAAAGAATATTTGGTTGATAAACCATTAACTACTGAATTAGACAATAAATTAAGTGATATATCAAAACTGTATCTTTACAAATTTATTAAATATAACGAAACCGATCTCGAAGTAACATATGAACCATTATTAGATTATATTGAATGTTTCGACGTATTTTATTTTCAGCGTTTTATATATTTCACCAAACAACAACAACTAGGTGGCAATGTAATTATCTCAAATAGTTATTATAAAAAATATATGAAATACAAAGTCAAATATCTCCAACACAAAAAACAAAAAAAATAATTAAATTAAAAAATTGAATTATGATATGTTTATTCTACCAATATAAATAAATACAAAGCATATTTATATTAATATTAAATTTTAAATTCGAGTTTAAAATCTATGACTGAGTACTTTGTATTTTGTGAATATGATAGTCATTATCCTTCTCGTGCTATTTTTATTCCATTGAAAGATATGGACTCAGATATTAAAAAGGAATTTGATAATATTATCGAATTAGGTGATAAAATTAAAGAATGTTTTAAAACAGAAGGTCGAAGTTCGTCTTCTATTGGTTATGAAATAAACGGTAAATTTGATGACAGTGAACAAACAAGAAATACTGTTGGATATTGGTCATCACTTACATTTCAACTTGATCACGATCATGAAGGAAACTACCCCGACAACTATTTGGTTGACTACATTAATGATGCAAACAGATATCTTTCACCAAATGAATTACATAATAAATTGTCGAAAACAACTGTATTTTGTGACCAACAGATGATTGTCAAAAAATGTGTCATGGTTAGTGACACTCCTTTTGAAACTATTAAAAGAGCATCATTACGATTCTTTATGGTTTCTGGAAACACTTATACGGCAGCTGAAGTTAAACAAAAAGTATTAAAAGATAAAAGATTTTATCGAGTAATGTGTGCAGCAAAAGATGATGGTTCATTTGTTGGTTATGGATTTGTTGAATTAAATAATAATGAGGATTTCGATGTACTGTCCAAGGCGGTGATTGATTTTGAGGATATTAAAATTGTTTTTCAATAAATTTATTTTTTTTATTTTTTTATTTTTTTTATTAAAATTTATAATAAATCATGCGATTCTCTTCAAAGTTAATGTTCTATTGGGTCCTGCTTCACCTCCCAGAGGAACACTTGTAACAGTAACCGTATCAGTGACTGTATTGGTTCTGTTGTGGAGTGTTATAGCATCACCAGCAGTTAATAAAATGAGGCCATGTCCTATTACAGTGAGATTATCTGTTGCAGAGGCCGTAGTATTACTTCTAAATTCAAAAGCGTTACCACCAACAGACGCAACCGCTCCGTTTCTCCAAAGAGCAAATTCTAAAGGTACATTAGTTGATGGCAAACCGGAAACATAAAAGTCAAATTCGTAAACTCCTGATGTTGCAATCACAAAAGTAGTTCCTCCTGGACTTGGAACACTAGTAAATCCGAAATTTGGGAAAGGTGTTGCACCTAAATCGAATATTACATCAGCATCTGCATTAATGACTGCATCACTTTGACCGACAGCATATCCATAACCCAATATTCCACCAACACCATTTTGTCCATTTGTACCGTTTGTACCGTTTGTACCGTTTTGTCCGTTTGTACCGTTTTGTCCGTTTGTACCGTTTGTACCTGCTGGACCGGATGGACCTACTGGACCTTCCGGACCAACATGACCGTCTCTACCATCCCTACCATCCCTACCATCTTTACCATCTTTACCATCTTTACCATCCTTACCATCTTTACCGGGAGGACATTGTAAATAATAGCGGCAACAATCTTGATTATATTCACATTTGTCATCATGATGTTCACATTTGTCATCATGATGATGTTCACATTTGTCGTCATGATGTTGTTCACATTTGTCGTCATGATGTTGTTCACATTTGTCGTCATGATGTTCATAGTCTAAACCGTAACGATTGCGATATCTGTTGTAACAATCACAATCCTGGTTTATAACATCGTGATTTAGGTGTTGTTGATCGTAATCTAATTGTTGTTGATCATGATTTAAGTTTTGCTGATCCTGGTTTAAATTTTGTTGATCTAAACGTTGTTGATCATAATTTGAACGTTGTCGATTGTATTCTGAGCGATTTTGGTCAGAATTACGATAAGATGGTGTTTGATATCCGTAACGATAAAAAGTATTATTTAATATTCCGCTACCTAATTGATTCATTTTTTGTTGGTTATAATATATATATATATATATATATATTCAGGTACTGGTTGATATCCGATAAAAATAAATATAGATATTTATCAAAAATTGAACATAAAATAATTAATACATATCTGACTAACAATCGATATACTTATTAGTTGAAACATATTACTTTTTAATGTCCGACATTGAAGTAATTAAGAAAAAAATAGATTACCGTCATAAACAAATTAAGGAACTAGAACAGGAAGAAAAAAAATTAAAAGAAGAACTAAAACAATTATTACTTGATAAGTATCCTCATGTTTACGGAATTTTAGCAACACCCAATAAAGACAACAGGGTTACACATTATGCGTGCTATTTTTCCAGTGAAGAAAAGGCTAATAATCTGATCGAAAAACATCGTGAGTCTCATGACGTCGATGATGATGTTGGATGGAAATATACTGTTAATAAAATTGTTGATTGCTCCAATATTGACATGTTTAGTTTAGATAAAATTCCAAAACATTTTCCGTATACCGGATGGTAAATAATAAAGTTGAAAATAACTTATTTTAAATACGATACTAAATAATTTGATTTAATTTATTTTTAATAGATTTTGTTATGATGGATTTGATGGATCTACAATTTTTATGTTTTATTTTATTGGTTGAATACATGAAACGTAAGGCAACATTGCCCATTATTAAATATGTTAATATCGATGAAAATGACATGATTTTACAAGAAAAAAATATAAAAAATATATCATCGTCAATATTTATAGTGAGCACAATAATTACATGCATTATTATTCCACCTATTGAAGAATTATTTTTTAGATATTTACCATTCATATTTTGTTCGCCGATGATGTGCTTCATAATTGCAGTTCCTATATTTGGATTATCCCATATGATGAACTATTTTAATTATGTACCTACATTTAGTAAAAATAATTCATTGAAACTAGCTGGTGTACAAAGTTTTAATGCGTGTATTACTGGATTTTTATACTATTTATTACAAATTAGATACGAATCTGTTTATCCGTCGATAATATTTCACATTATGTGCAATTCATATTGTCATTATGAATTGTATAAAATAATACAACAACAACAAGAACAAAAACAAGAACAACAATAAATGTTGAAATTTATTTATTTAATAAATTAATTTACTTATATAACAAAATAATTAAATAACCAAATAATTGTAGAAATCATGAGAGTTTATCAATTATTCGTGAGAAATTATTCTCAGCAAGGTACATTTGAAGAAGTTACAAAATCAATCAAGAAAATAAAAGATTTAGGTATCGACTGTATATATTTACTGCCAATTCACCCTGTAGGTATAAAAGATAAAAAAGGTGACTTAGGCTCGCCATATTCTATAAGGGATTACGAAAAAATAGATCCAAGACATGGAACATTCGAAGATTTTAAAACATTAGTTAAATCAATTCATGATGAGGGAATGAAAATAATTATGGATGCTGTTATAAATCACACTGCAAAAGATAATGAATTAATTACAACACATCCAGAATGGTATTATACAGTCGATGGAAAAATAAGTGCTAAAGTCAAAGAGTGGTATGATATTGTTGATCTTGATTATGAATGCAAGGATAAAGATAATTTGATTACATACATCATCGATGTTTTTAAATTTTGGCTCGAACTCGGTGTCGATGGTTTCAGATGTGATGTTGCATCTAAAGTTCCAGAACACGTTTGGGAGAAATGTATTACTGAATGTAAAGGACAATACAATAAATCTATATGGATTGCTGAATCTTTTCATTTGAAATTTAGTGAAAATAATCACAACGTATTATCCGAAAATACATTGTTAAAACATTTTGATTTAACATATGATTACAGTTTGTGGAAATTGTTCAATAGTGTTGTCAAAGGATATGCTGAGTTAGAATACTATTTAGACCATGTGAGATTACAATTGTGTAACAACAGAGGACGCTATTTAAGATTTTTAGAAAATCATGATACCCAACGGTTTTTATCTAATGCCGACACTAAAACTACCCAAGCATGGTTAGGATTTTTGAATATGTTGCCAGATTCAATCATGATTTATAACGGGTTCGAATATTCTAACAAAACGACACCAAGCTTATTTCAAAAAGATATCATACAAAAGAACGAAAATAATATATTACCTCTTTTGCCAAATATAATGGGAATCAAACAATATACAAAGCAGTTGCCAGTTACCAGCGACGTTTATATACTCAAAATAAAACCCTTAACCGTCGTTGTTTATGATAGAGAAACAACGCGAGGACTTTACGGAATATTTTTTGTTAGAAATGAAAATAATACAAATGGTAAAATATTTGATGTTGAATTGAATGATGGAGTTTACCAAGATATTATTTCGGCGAAAAATTTAGTTCTTAAATCTAAAACATTGCAGGTTAGTACCAGTGAAGCTGGATGTATAGTTTTGCAATTTAAACAAAAGCAACGTTTACGCAGTTACAAGTCCAATCTGTTTTAATTTATTTAAAATAAATTGAAAATTATTAACATAATTGACAATATAATCAATATAATCAATATAAACAATATAATTAATACATGTTGAAGATTGGTAAATTTATAGACACAACTTATAGGTATGATAACTTGTATGAAGGTGATTGTTACGGACAAAAATGTATGTTGTTAGAAAAGTATTACACCAACGATAAATATCACGAATTATTAATTAATAATATGAGAAAATATTCACATCCAAACTTAGTCAAATTCATTGGTTCTCAAGAAAACTATATCGTAATGGAATATGCCGGGATACCATTAAAAAAATATATGATGGAAGATCCTCCTGAACATAGCGCAATTAAATCAATCGTGTTGCAACTAACTAACATTTTATTATTTTTAGAAAAAGAGGATGAATATCATTTATTTTTGAAACCAGATAATATTTTTATTGACCCCCTAACACGCAATGTCAAATTATTTGATTTTGGGATTGAATATGAAGATCGTCATCCCAAAGAATGGAATATAAAAAAATATAATCCATATGAATCTGAGAGAATTGGAGACAATAACTCTAGAAAGAAAGAAGATGTATGGATATTTGGTGTAATACTTTTTCAGCTCGAACTATGGGAAAATGTTACTACCAAAGGGTTTCAATATAATAGTTGGGATTATGTGACTAAATGGGTATTTTATCCGAGAACTCCTGTTGTTATTGAAAGATGTCAGGATAAGAAATTAGAGTACATCATTAGAAAATGTTTAATATGGGAAGAATACAGACCTTCGATGAAAGAATTAAAACCATTAATAATTGATTGTTTTGGGGATGATAGTTCAACGATTGATTTATCACGTATTTTAGAACCAGAATAAGTTTTGCCAACTAGTAAAAAAATAATTATATTGAATAACTGTATATATTTACTATTTTTTTACAATGACAGTTTTTGAGATATTTGTAAGATTAGCAACAAAATTCAATGATTATCTAACAAATTTATTTGTATCTCTAAATAAAAATAAATATCGTGAAATGACTGTTCCAGAAAATATTAAAAATGCAAAATCAGGATCGATATTACTTGTAAGAAATTCTTTAGTACTAAAAGAATTTGTAAATTATACGCACGCACTAATGATATATACATACGACGATGTTCAATACGTAATAACGGCTGAACCTATACCTTATTGTGAAGTTGTAGATATTAATATATATTTTAAAACATTATTGACAAATATTGCAACAGTAGATTTGTACGAAGTACAGGCACCCTATGATGATAAAATTCAAAGTAAAATAAATGAATTACATGACTTTGCGATAAACCAAATTGATAAAAAACCTTATGAAAAATCTGGTATAGAATTTCTGTATAGTAAATTCCACGGAAATACAAGTTCTGATGATAAATCATTTTTTTGTTCAGAATTGGTTGTTTATATTGCACAAAAATACGGAATTCCTGTAACTGGATTACCCGATAACTATGCTCCCGATGATTTGGCTAGAATACCCACAATATGGAAAAAACTTTAATTTTTATTTTATTTGTTTGGTATGGGGTTTATTCTTTTGGTATGGGTTTTAATGATCTTAATTCAACGATTGGGAGGATTATTGAACTTGGATCTGCACTTATGCCAGGATTACCCAAAACTTGAAGATATGCACGTTCTGTAACAGTTATAACTTGAACTTTTGGAGGAACTCTGTAGAAATATGTCGCGACATTTTTTGGAAAGAATTTTTGTATTTTGTTTACATCTAACGGTACCTTTGAGATAAATACAGCATAGAAAGGTTTTTTTTTATCAAAAATATCAATACTATTGATACCATATTGTTTCAATGTATCATAAACACCAATTTGAGTAAACAACCTTTTACCTGTAACATTATGGTTAACACCGAACATTATAAGTACATCTGAAATCGTGAATCGTGTCGGGATAGTACAAACTGAATAAACTGTATCACGATTATCTCCCAAACATTCAGTACAATTGGCAATACAGTCAAATCCACTATCGTAACCAATGTCTTGCCTAAATCTATTAACTTTACCATCAAGTTTATATTTATACAGAGGAAAAGCAACACTGAAAGTTTTGAGGTATGTATTTTTGAATTTATTGAATATCGGACCTATATTATTACATTCGGAACCCTCAGTGGATCTTTTTCTTAACATAATTGATGATTCACTATACAAATTTGTTACTCCACACGAATCATCCTCGTATTTTGAAAGTTCCAAATTTGTATTGTGTAAATAGTCTTCACGCAATTGATCATTTGAAAAACCACTGACACGTCCCAAAATGAAATATTTAGCTGTATCAGGATATTTGGGAATTGGATTTTTATATACAAAATATCCTTCATTTATATATCTATCATACAATTTGTCTATGAGACATGGATTACACGAATAAATTATTGCTATTTCACGACCATAAATTTCTCCATTGGGTATATCTGTCATTTTAAAACTATCGGAAATTGTAGCGAATAGTTCTGTTTCACCGCATTTTGGATCCTTGTACAAATATGGAATAAATGACCAATATTTGGATTCTGGAGGACTTAAACCGAATAAAACAACTGCTTGATTATTATTCATATAAAATGCTCCGAGAACTGCTTCTTCTGATGTGTCATTTGCATCATATTGTCCAAAATCAGCTATAATATAGGGAGTATTTGGATTTTGTCCATAACATGTTTCTAATGTTCCGTTATCACACAATTCTATATTAATAGGCCTCATAATGCCATTTTCTACATTAATTACAGTATCTTGCTCATTATCATCCCAATTGTATCCTGATTGAACATCTTGCACATTTTGAGCATCCAAGGGATCTTGGATATTGTTTACGTCTTGCACATAAGAATAGTCTGTATTGTCATCCATTTTTTCAATCGATTTTGTTCGATTTGGTTTATAATATTTGACTGTGATCCACACAATCATTATTAAAACTATTATTGTGACTATATACAGAGCTATAGTTTTATTATCTTCCATAGTGAATTATGTATATGTTTATTATACATATTATAATTTAATTTTTAATAATATATTTAACAATATAAGTTGTATCAAATAGGTAAGAATATGTCACAAGACTCAATTAAAAATGCGAAAGTTTATCATACACATGATAACGGAGGTAGACCCTTCAAAATAGAGATATCTCCGAATAAAAAAAGTGTCAATATTTATAAACTTGACGATTCAAATTCTGATGCCGATACCACATCAGAAGAATACAATTTCGCACTAACATTCAATCCCAAAAAAATATTTATAGGTAAAAGTGAATTAAATAAAATGACAGAATTTAGTGGAGGTCATGGTCCAGAATTCGATGGAAATACAATATTGTTGGAATTAAGCGACAATGTGTACGAATTCATCGGTGATACAATATTTTCATTTACAACACTTGGAAAAATAACTAAATATGAATCACCTGTTGGGAATAATGATGTACCTTATCCATACGCTATCGATGAATATGAAAATATTTATTTATTGATTGAAGACGTTATTCTTAAGCACACCAACAAATTATTAAGTGAATTAAGTGTATATGATAATGATCCATATAGTTATTATTATAATTTGAATTTGATGACAGCCGATAAAGGAATTATTCCGCCAGAATTACCTGTAGTAAAAAATTTTGAGGGAATTGTAGATTATTATATTGGAAACAATAGATATACCTTAAGATATGAACCAAATCCTGAGAAAGACTTTGATCGTCTCAGAAAAATGGGCAAAATGTATATTGTCGATTCAAGTGGCGCTAAAAAAGAATTAACTAAAAAAATGTATATTAGTCTAATGAAAAAATTTGGTGACAAAATTTCTGTTGAAAAATTTAAGAAAACAGTTGATATTGAACGATTGTGGTAAATGAATTTACAAAGCGACTGATAATATATAATTTATTCTTTTTTTATGATTATCAAAATGTTCTTCTAAAAATTGATCATTCAAAAGATTTATGATGATATCTTTATTGTAAATTCTTTCCTTTTCACAAAACACTTTCATCTTTTTAGAACCGTATATTGTTAGTCTACCCGACTCCGGATAATCAGGATTATCACGACAAAAACCTGCATATTGTGATAATGTTTCCGCTTTTTTAATATTTTCAAAATAGATATTTGTATCTAAACCTAAAATCTGATTCCCTTCATCGTCTTCGTCGTAACACATCATCCCTCCAAAATGTCCATCAAATAAACATCTCAAAATAACATTACATAGCATCGCTTCCTCGTATGATTGTGCACTTATTGTGATAATATGGTGCCTCATCAAACTTTCATAATATGTTGTATTCGAATCACCTTCATATTGATAATAATATTTATTTTCTCCATCAGGATTCGGGTTTTGAAATGATTTGAGATAATTAAAATAAATTTGAGTACAGTAATCAAAATCACTCCTATCTACTTTATCAATATCTAGTAATTCCATTGTTATTATTTTAATTTATTTATTTCGTAATATTTTATAAACTTTTTATTCTATGAATTGCATTATCAATTTTATTAAATTGCATTATCAATTTTATTAAATAAAAAATTGAACAATAAAATTTTTGTCATAATTAAATAAATTAATATATTTGTATAAATTCATGGTTATTTAATGAACATTGAGATAGAATGCGAAAACGATTGTCCTGTATGTCTTGATACACTAAATGAACCCGTATATGATACAGCATGCAAACATCAATTTCATATGAAATGTATTCTAGTATGGGTTAATACCATGGAACAAAAAAATAAATCTTGTCCTATATGTAGGCACCCATTGAGTCAATATTCAATTCAGGAAACATACAAAAAAATGTTTCCTAAAAATAATGCGGAAGAGAAGCTGGATTGTGAATCGTTTATGAAATTACCCGGCGTAAAAAAATTTAAAAATGATATGGTTATATTAGATTTGGATGAAGATACGTGGATTCCAGCATTCGGCAAAGCTCTCACTATTGCAAAGGGTAGCGAGATAATGGTTAATATATCTCAATATCATGCTAGATCTATAATGAGACTGTATGGTAACGATATTTTTTTCAAAACACCATTCGTAAAATATTATATTCAATCCTTTTCAGATCAAAAATTTCTCATGAATAAGGAAATTATGAACGATTATTATAAATTTCGTCTTCAAATCGATGATAAAAATCTTCTAGAGAAACTACAAAAATTTAACATGATTTTATTGAAAACAATAAAATCATCATTCAGTGGTAACGTAGACTACAAAGATTTTTTGATAACAAAATCTCCTAATAAATATACTGAGGGTAACGAAGACAAACATTTCGTACATTGTCGAACAAAAACAGATGTTTCAGTGTTTTCTGAAATGAAACCCATTAGTATCAAGAATATATCAAGCACTGGTACTGGCAGATTTATGATCAAAATTAAAATCGTTGATGTTAATAAAGTATTATATCTGATGAATGAAATAGTTCAATGTGATATTCAAAAAAATGAAGATGAAATTAACTCAACATTAAAAAATTATTTTTCGCAATTTGAATAATAAAATTGATTTTATAATGTTAACATCGAATTACAATTAAATTCTAATTAAATATACAACCGAACAATGACACAAGTTGCTCATACTTTATTGACAACAAAGGTTCATTTCGATGAGTCAATGGTGAACGAGGAACGCGAAACAAAACCAATAATTATAATCAAAGAATGTGATATGTTCGATTATGCCCTTGATGAATATAAGAAAGGAAAAAGGGTTTCACTACATAACTTTGCTAATAATGAGAGTCCTGGATTGTTTCATATTAGTGCAGCAAACGGTGGGCACGTTTTTCTTACTAATACACAAGAAGAACAGTTACTAAGATCCAGTTTGATACACAACAAAATATTTTTGCCTCTTGATTTGTACCCAATATGTGTCAATGATGATCATAGTGATAATTGTGCACTGATGACACATGATGTATCTTTTACGAAAGATAGAAGAAAAGGTTACACTATATCAGGAAATAAACGATATAAAGCCGACGTTATAACATGTGCTGCAATTAAATATCCGAAGATAAATGAAGCAGGTGAATATGTCAATAAAGAAGAGGAAGAATTAACACTCAATAAAATGATACTTGTTCTTAATATGGCAAAAGATAGTGATGTATTTTTGACTGGATTATGGGGATGTGGTGCATTTTATCATCCTCTAAAAGAAGTCATAAGACTATGGAGAAAGGCCATAAATCAATGCTCTCATCATCCGAAAGAAATCGTATTTTGTTATTATATCGATTCCTTTACAAACATTAGATACAAAGGTGAATTCAGTCCCAAAATAATGGAACAATTATTATTAAATTAAATTTATTCATATTTGTAAAATTGAAATGTCAAGTTAAAGTATATATCTATATGAAAAATTATAATCATAATGATAATAATTCTAACAAATGATAATATGTCGTTAACAGAAATTGATCCTGATATAATATATTTTACGCATAGTCGAATCAGACAAAGGTTCACAGGATGTAATAAAACACTAGATGAAACATTAAATGAAATAAAAAATAATGTTATCAGTGTTCATGACTTGCCCCGTATAACGGTGTATTATGACAATAAAAGTGATGCATATTTTTCCCAAAATAATAGAAGGCTGTGGGTTTATAAATATTGTAAAAAGAATAATTTACTAAATAATTCAAATAATACGATCGGAGTATTAATTAAACCAATGCCATTAAATAAAAAATACTCAAAAGAGACTTGTTCATTGAATGCTAAAATATGTCTAAAATAAAATTGAAAATACTATGTGATTGATACATTTATATATTTCCCATCGTGACTAATTCTATACAGCTAAAAAAGATAGGTCGATAGGTTGACAACGGTCAATTTAAAATCCAGACAAAATGTCTGAAGTTGTTAATCATAACAATATTTTTACTACACGAGACGCCGAAATTGCGACTCAACAAATGAAGGAGATGATGTGGCAAGCTCGGTTTCTTTTGCAAGATTGTGACCGTTGCATATCAATCCTGGAGATGCATGGAGTCTATGCAATTCGATTGACTGATTTGAGTAATCCTCATGTTCTCTCAGACCATTGGTGTCACACCTGTGATTTTAAGTGTAATCGTTCCCATGATGGAAATGAGAATGGTTACACTTATATTACTCCATGGTGTAATGTGAAGATCACAAACTTTGACCAGTTCATTACCAAGCATATTGAGAGATTGAATGCCGTGGTTAATGCTTTTAAGGAAAACGAGGATAGGCGTGAGATAATATCGATGATGGTTGATGGTATTTTACGTCGTGAGCTTTCGTGTGATTATCCGTGTCTTCAATCCGATTATTCGGAGTACTGTAATGCAACGAAAAAGCTCATCGCCTACAATGACCATAAAAAAATTGGGTCATCCATTGTCTATGCCAACTGATTTTTATTTATTTTATTTTAATATTTTATAGATTGATATTAAAAAGTTGATATATATTATTACTTGAACAATCCTTTACTTGACCATCCATATTTACTCACTTGGGTGGAAACATCTATCGAAATCATGGTTTCTCATACTCGCACTGCGTTCAAGGTGAAAAAGGGATGGGCTAAGAAGGTAAAACTCTTACCCATCAACAAGCTCGTTCTGACAAATCACATCATCGCGTCGTACCATAAGAATCAAGAAAAATTCCCCGGGAAAAGGGCCCTCAAGGGTTTTGCCAAGAAGAGCCAAGACGAGGATGGATTCGGTTTGAACAGAATCGAAACTGTCGAGGAAGCGTTCAAGAAGGGTATTTCATTGGATCCGATCAAGGTGAAGATTATGTCGAACGGAACACATTTCGACGTAAAGGATGGACGGCATCGGTTTGTGTTGTCTCTTTTGTTTGGTTACGAGTCTGTCCCTGTTGTCATTGTTGAATGAGTTTTTGTTTATTTTAAAAATTTTGAAAAATCGATATATATAATTATTCTATTAAAATATAGACAGCATATATATATTTGACTTGAATAAATAATGGCTGAAATAAATACAGTGAATGTTATAAATGTTGGTATCGGACGTAGTTTATTAAATTTTAATAAAAGTGTACCGATGGCAGGTTACTCAGTTGCTGGATGTTGTTCAGAGGGAATTTATAACGATCTTACCGCGACATGTTTCAATATAGATAATAAATTTTTCTTAGTGACTGTCGATCTCATGGGGCTTAGCTGTCTACTTGTTCAAACAATTGTCGAATATTGCAACGATAAGGGTTATGTAAATGTTCGTAGAGATAATTTAGTAATAAACGCAATTCATAATCATACTGCAATGGGTGGATTTTTTGACAGTGATTTTTATAATGCATATGCATCAAGTAAATCAGGATTTATAAAACAAGTTTTTGATTTTCTTGTTGAAAATATTTCGAATGCTATCATTGAGTCGTGTAAACAAAATAACATAAAAATTTGTAAAAAAATTACTCATTCGCATGGAAAACTAGATAGCATACAAATAAATCGGAGTTTCAAAAAGGAACCCTATAATGATATTGATATAGTTTCTTTTACAACTTGCGATACTAATAATAATGAAATATATTTTGGTCATTTGATATATATATCTGTTCATCCAACGATGATGGGTATGGAATGTAAGTCACTTAGCTCTGATTTTTTCGGTGTTGCGAGAGATGCCATCGAAGTTAAAAACAATGTACAAATAGGATTTATTAACGTCGCGTTGGGAGACCAAGCACCATTTTTAAAAATTTTTAATAAAAACAAAAAAAATATTAAAGATCCGACCTCATCAGATGAAGATATAAACATAGATACTTTCGATAATGACGGTGGATATGAATGTGGAAGAGAAGCTTGTGAATATGTGGGAACTCATCTTGCTCATCAGATATTGAATACAATCAATTCAAACAGTTATAATTTAGATATTAATAACGTCGGCATTAAAACAAAATATTGTGATATACATAGCGCTAAATTCGTGGATATTAATGGCAACGAGGTGAGTACCGAATCTGATCCACGCGTTGGATTCAGTGCACTTATCGGATCAGAAGAAGCACAGGTACCAATAGCTAAAACTTTAGGATTTAGAGAGTTAAATGGAGAACATTTAAGTAGATGGGAGAATGTTATAGATAAAAAACCAGAAATGACTAATTTACTACTATATCCATTTTTACAAACACCTTGTTGGTTTCTTCGAAAAATAATTTCAGTCGGACAATATTACGTTACAGGATATGACATAAGTAATATTCCTCATAATTTTAATGTTTATAATTATTGGTTTGGATCATTTAAAGTATACACGAGCCCATTTGAATTAACGAGTGGTGCGGTCGAAGAAATTGTTACATACCTAAATAATGACAATAATAATAAAATAATATTAACATCAATCACTGATACGTATTTGTCATATCTGTGTAATGCAAACGATTACGATCTACAATCATACGAAGGAGCATCAACATTATATGGAAGAAATTCATGTCAATATTTGTTAAATTGTTATTTAAATATGGATTCTAACGATGCACATGCAACAAAAGTTACCAAAGATGATAAAACTACGTATAATAAAAATAAACCACATGAGGGTGATCACCTGGTGAAACAATTAATTTATAAATACTAAAAACAATAAATGTAAAAAGATGAAAAAATAATTATATTATTACTCCGATAGTAATATTTAATAATACTTAATATTTAATATTTAATATTTAATATTTTATTATGTTTAAATTGAATTTGCCAGGTGCTATTACAAAATTTAATTCTTACATAAAAATTTTACGTTTGAATCATAATAATTTAAATGACTTAAAATCCTTATCTTATTATAAAAAACTTTTAGTACAACAACCTAATGATCTCAGTTTACGCCATAAAAAAATATATTTTACAAATGATATACAAACATTATTATATTGTATGATGACAGATCCGAATCATTATGGAAAATATGGTAATTATATGAATTTTTATGAACTGGACCATAATGATAAATTATCGGAACCATTAATGAGAGATATAATTCATACGAATGATAATTATTTGGCCATGCGAATCGACTCACAAAAAGAATTCATTGAAAAAATTCGATCGATGGATTCAAACCTGTCAGTGATTGATAATGAGGATATCGATAATTACGAAAAATTTATTTCATTAATTAAAAAATATAAAAAACATCGACACGTTCCCACATTTAGAATTGATATGATATGGCACGGACATATGCTAGATCATATGAATTACACAAAATCTATGACTGATTATTTGGGATACAGTTTAAATCATGATGATAATATCACCAAGGAAACTAATAATAAAGAAAAATTGCGAGAATCATTTCAAAAAACTGCACGAATTTGGAAAAAAGAATATGGAACGGATTATGTTAAATATAAAAATTCACCAAATAATTCGCAAAATAGTTCATCCTGCAGTGATGGAATTGTCACGCAACAAATTTTGATGAACCAAATGACTAATTCAAACAATTCAAACAATTCAAGTTGTAGTAGCTGTACTAATTGCACTAGTTGTAGTAGCTGTAGTAGCTGTAGTAGCTGTAGTAGCTGTAGTAGTTGTGGTGATTAATTTTATTTAATTTATTCAAAAAAAGATGAATATTTAATATTTTACATACCATTTATATATTTTACTGTTAATATTACTATTATCACTTTTACTTAATACATATAATTATGACTAAAAAGAGAACACGTGCTGATCTTATGATAGAGAAACAAGACGAGATTGATGCCCTGAAAAGCATGTATTTAGAGCTCAAAGATAAAAACAAGCAACTCGAAGAAAGAAATAAACAACTAGAGGAAAAATACGATACACAAGTACAAAATACGAGGAAAATAAATGTTGATTATATTTCGCTTCTTAACGAATTGACTAATCTCACTGATAGACATAATACCCGCCGTGCAGTAATGCTGGCAGAACTTCGTCAATCACATCAACAACCCAATCAACCCAATCAACCCAATCAACCAACCAATCAATCTAATCAACCTCCAGTGGCAGCACGTTGGCCCAATACTACCCCTACACAAACACAATCGGCGTTTGCATCAACACCAACAGCATTCAGACCATTTGCTCCATTTAGTTTTAGTTCACAACAAACACATCAACCTCAATCTGGACAACAATCTGGACAACAATCTGGACAACAATCCGGACATGACATGCAAGTACAACAAAACCGATTAACCTATGTAAATCATGAAAATCTTTCACAAGAAGAAAAAATGCTAAAAGCACAACAAACGGCAGCAAGACTACAACTTCAAGCACAAAACACCTTCACTTTTGGTCAACCACAATCAGCCTTTAGTTTCGGGAAGGTCGACCAAAACAATAAATAAAATATTTTTTTATGAATAAATCAAATTTGATGAATACTTTTTGCTTTATGTTTACAAAACATTTCGAATCCTTTGGTAATATCGATTATTGTAATATTTTTTGTCATTCCATTTTTTAGTCCAAATGATCTATTTGAATGAGCCAGTTTTACCATGTACAACAATGTATTCATGTCACGACCAAATGCTTGGAAATCGTCAACGTGCTCGGTCAAAAAGGTTTTGATTAGTTGTTTATCTGAAGAATTAATGGTCCATTTACATGAAATGATTTTATTTTGAAACATTTCAAAAAGTTCATCTCCATCGTAACTATCCACATTGTATCTGTAAATGAAACGAGATGATAGACCAGGATTATTAGCAAAAAATAGTTCATTGAGTTCTTTCTCATATCCAGCGATAATTACGATCAAATTTCCTGCATAATCAGTAAGTGCTTGGTTTAATGTACTAATACATTCTTCATCAAATGTTCCACCTTTTCCTCTTCCGGTAACGCTTCCGAGATTATAAGCCTCGTCCAAAAATAACACTCCACCGAGAGCTTTTTTAATAATAGCAAGAGTTGCCTTCGCTGTTCCTCCTTGATGGTCACTAATTAAATCGCTACGTTTCGCCTCGATAAAAATGTCATTTTTCAAATAACCAAGTTTCAAATAAATTTTACCAAGAATCTTTGCTACAGATGTTTTTCCTACACCAGGAGGTCCAAAAATAACTGTATGTAATAGTTCATTTCCGTCTGGATCAGTATCTTGAACGAAATATATAACTTGATTTGTAATAGATTGTTTGAGTTCTTTCATACCGATAAGATTTTTTAATTCAGTCAATGACTCTAGTAATACAGCTAGTTTCTTCAAATCGATTGCTTTATATGTCGACTGATTAGAACAATCATAGCATTTTGCGAGTGATATTAAATCGTCAAGTGTAAAAACGTATGACGCATTAACATTAACAAGATGTTTAGGAATAGGTGGGGAATTATTTCCATGTGTGCATCCTGATACCGAACATTTATGTGGTTTTTGTGAAGAATTAATTTGTGCTGAATATTTTTTTACTTCGCCATTTTCGTCAACAAAACTATTTGTATATCTTGTTGATAAAAATACAACAGTTTTTAATGCAGAATATTTTACAGCATATTCAAGTGCAGTTAAATTATCACCATGACATCGGATTATAACCTTATCAAAAGAAAATTTTCGTTCGTATAGTTTTTTAATCAAATCAATTCTATCATTGTCAATAATTTGTTTGATCATTTCATTTGTTATATTATTAACATTTCCATAATTAATCATCGTGATTACGTCATCAGATATTTTATTTGAAGAATTTATGTGGTTGTAGCCGTAGTTGTAATTACTTCCATCATAATCATTAATTAGACAATGAACTGTTTTGATTGAAAATAAACTATCTTTATACTTTATTCCGAGACCCACTGCACAGGTTGTGGCAATTACACCAATAGCACGCAGACCAAAATTTACGAAGAAATTATTGTGGTTATTTTTGTTCTGATTTTGACTATGTGTTATACTGACCGATGAAAGTGTGCGTATAGCATTTTGGTTCAATTGGTGCGGTAACTTAATGTTTCTAATCAATCTACTGACACTGACAAGTCTACCAAATCCCAACATGTTTATTTATTTGTTGATTTAATGATTTGTTTAAAACACAAGCACAAAATACGCTTCATAAAAGAATTTCAAACAGAAGATAATATATGTTTTACATATGAAATAATTAGTATATTGATTTATTCAATTTTTTATTTGTTTGAATATATATAAATAAATTAACATATATAAACTTATAAAATTATAAAATTATAAAATTATAAAATTACTAATTTATTAAATTATATGGAATTAATCGAAGCATGCAGAAGTGGTGATGTTAATGAGGTAGAAAGATTATTTAATACTGGAAAATATAATGTCAATCATGATAAAATGACACCCGAGGATATTGTAAAAATGAGTAGAAAATGGCGTACTGGTGGAAATAGATATAATGATGCGTCACCGCTGGTTAATGCCTGTTACTATAATCAAATTAATGTAGTTAAATATTTATTATCTCGCGATGATATACTGGTCAATGAATGTTTTCATTATTCATTATCACCGCTTCATGTTGCAGTATTTTATACTAAAAATCTAGAAGTTGTCAAATCACTATTGTCACATCCACAAATATTTAGTACCAATGCATACAATAATTTACGAGGAAAAACTGATCTCGATGAAAATAGTAAAAAAATATTAGAATTATTACGAGAACATCAAAAATAAATAAAAATAAAATAGCTTGTATTATCACAAGTGTGTCCGGAAAGTAAATGAATAGCGTACACCCTTAACAGTTTTTTCCACAGGAATTTCATGGGTGAATTCTTGTTGAAAATCACCATCCATTTGCACTAAATCATTACTTTCTAAATATGTATCTAAAACAATTTTTTTATCGTTTTTATTACGAATTCTAAATTTTCTTTTTTCTCCGTAAGATATGCATACAACACCGGCATTTTTATCTAAACGGTGTTCATTATCAGCATGGGCACTAATATAATCTTCCCCACTGTTGTATTTATTAACAAACGTTGCATTATATGTCGAATTGAACATTGCATTAACTGCATCTTGTAATTTTCTTAAATTATCGGTATATTTCTCTGAGTACATAGTTTGACCTGAGTAATCATAACTCTCGACAACATCTGAAAAGAGTCCAACGTCTCTATGTTGGATACATTCTTTATTATAAATTTTGATTTTCGGATTAATTAAGAGCTTTGGGTCAGTATCATTAACGCAATTAGCTAAAAGTACATTATCGTTAAATACATATTTTTTTAACGATGATTTATCTGTTTGTAATAAAATTTGTGCTTCCATTAAATAATTTAGTATTATGATATATCAATATGTCTATTTTAATTAAATGAATTTAGTTCAACTTTTTATTGGAATTTATAAAAAAAATATTGAAAAACAATCCGCCTACAAATTTCATAGAAAAATAGATTATCCCATACTAATTCACACCGAAGCAGTTTGAATTAGTCCGAATTATTTCGATTTTTTTCCGATCAATAAAAAATGAATTCCGTCGCCCAAAAGCCTCAAATTGCGATTAATGCAGATGATGAAAAGTTGTACAGGGAACTCATGAGTGTGCTGAACGATCCTGCTTCATACAAACCAGACGAACAGGAAGATTCTACATCGAGCGGTGATTTTTCAAAGGTATTAGACACTGTCATAGTTGAACTTATAAAATCAAAGGAAAAAGATGGTTCATTGGAATCATCGCAAGTGATTAATGTAATTTCATCAAAACTTCCCGATATATTTCCACTTTTGGTGACGGTGACATGAAATTCGACACCGAAGGTTTTAGGTGGTATCTTCATGAAATGTGTAAGAAGCTGAATGATAATGAAAAGGCATGTCAGCACTTTGTTTTTAATCTTGAATTTGTGGAATCTATTGAATCAAAGTATGAGGACGAACCGGATTGCATGAAGCTCATGGATTTAGTTGAAACGTTTATTTGCAAGGAATGTAGATTCCCGATGTCAAGTCATCCAGTTTGCTCAAAGTACAACAAAACCGATTCTAAAAACGAATATCTCGAAGACTTGTGTGGTTCTTGCGGAATGCAGGGACACTATCACGAAGCGTGCCAATCGTTTACATTTGTCCAAGATCAAGACGGTAAACTACAAAAGAAGTGTACAACTTGTGGAAAAGGATATTTTGATCACATTGGACGCCTAGAAAAGGAAGGTGTCAAACAATGTCACTCCTTCAAAGACAATTCCCACGGTTATTGTTTGACTTGTTCTCGTCATATCACGCGTCATATGCACAATGAAAAATATTATGCAATGAGCACTCGCACACGAGATGATTTCAGTTTAAAAAATTTGCAATTGAGTGTTCGCGCACAGGAAAATCTGGTGTGTGCTATTATGTGCAAAAACATCAGTGAACAAATTCTTGCACCCGATTTTGTAAATTTGATGAAGATTCAAAAAGAACACAATTATTACGACAATCTCTAAATGTCACCACATAAATAAAATCCTTTACCAACAAAATTATATGAAGTATTTTGTTTGTTTTGTTTGTTTATGTCATCAATAATATTTTGAACAATTTTACCAAACTCATTTTTATCACTTTTAGTCGTCCGCAGTTTACCCAACGTAATATGTGGTAAAAAATCTTCTACCGGATCATTATTTTCCATAATTTTTCTCATAAAATTAATATCAGTTCTGAGTTTAATATTTGGTTTGAATTTAACAATCAACAAATTTTGTTTATCAGGTGGAAACATTAGAATTTCATCAAATTCTAATGCATATTTTGAATCATTATATTCGCACATTAACTGTTCTAATTTTTTTAGTTCTCTAAATTTACCAAAAAATAATGTCGTCATATGATACATATCATGATGCATCATATCATATCTTTCATTTAAAATTGCCTTAATTTGTTTATTTATTTCGTCTAATATATTTCTGTATTCAGGAGGGATGACAAGTGAAAGCCAAACATTTTTACCCATATTAAGTATTATATTGTATTTAATATATTGTATTTTGTATTTTGTATTATATCGCGATCTACATGATCCTTTTACAAGATTATTTAATTTATTATATTCAATTTTAAAATAAATCGCTATATATATAATATTTATAAATATTTAATGTTGACAAAGGACGACATATTTAAAATTGAAGAAAATGCTTTAAAATTAAATACTGATAAGATAAATGCATCTATAATGGACGATGCAATTAGACAAAAATTTTATGATATTGTAAAAATAGATAGTGTTTTAACATATGATGAAGTGTTTTTATTGGCTGACAATATTTTAATCATGGTGAATAAAGATATAATAGGGAAAGGTGCTTTTGGTACAGTATTCGGTGGAGAGATGTATAAATTATCTGATTCAACAAGAATAGATATTGCAATTAAAAAAGTTAAGCCAAATTCTGATATTAAGGAAGAAATATGTGTACTCAAACAATTAAATTGTGATGAAAACTTATTATGCTATTATGAATATTTTGAGCATAAAGGTAATGGGTATATTATCACAAGATTTGTTAAAGACCAAAAAGATCTTTCTAATTTTATAAATGAATTACACAAAACGGGAGTCACAAATGAAAATATAAAATCAGTTATCAGAGTAATGATAAATATCGCAAGTGTTTTGCAAATAATTCACAATAAAAATATAGTTCATCGAGATATCAAACCACCTAATATATTAATAAATATGGATACTAAGATGATTACACTTATTGATTTTGGTATATCATGTCAAACATGCGATAGTGATTCTTGTAAAAATATATGTGTGAATTGTAAAGATATTGATTCACAGTCCGGAACAATGTACTATATGGCACCAGAAATAATGAAAGGAGCTTGTTTTGATATAATTAATTATAAAAGTACAGATATCTATAGTCTGGGTATTGTATTTTATGAATTATTAACTGGTCACCCACCTCTTTTCAATAAAAATTTTCAACTAATACAAATTATGTTTCAAGTATGTTCCCGCAAAGATAAACTAGTTTGTTCGAATACAAATATTAATAACACAATATTAACAGAGCTAACGAATATGATCAATGATATGACAAAACCAGATGATGAAGTAGATGGTTTGTGTATTATACCGAATCGATTAAATATATCTGAAGTTATCGAAAGATTAAATTACATTAATTCAATTCAAAATGCTGGGAAAAGATATAAATTTAAAAAATATGAAAAATAGTTAAAGTCATATCATGCATAAGATATTATAAAATTGTGTATGGAATTAACAGGGGACCAAAAAGAACAACTAAGAAGATATATCACTGGTTTACATCAACTATTTTTACGTGATGAACCAAAATGTTCTCTTGTATCAATTGAATGTAGTCGTAATGATAAAACAAAAGTTATAGAAATAAATGTGGGTACATCGAGAAAATCTGCAGGACGTTATACCGATAATGCTGATATTGCTCGATATCAAGCACAGGGAGACTATATATTTAATCAATTATACGATTACATAATGAACACGTATCAAAATTTAGACGAATCAGAAAGATATAGTAAAACAATTAGTAAATTTTATATATTGGCGAATGTCAAAAATAATACGATAAATATATGTAGTCCTGGTATGACAGTAGGAAAAATTTCTGATCATCGCATTTATCCCGAATTGAATATCAAATAAATTAAATAAATTAAATAAATTAGCTGAATAAATAAATATTATGACCATCGTTCAGTTTCACTGTATGTTAAGCCATAATCATAAGTCTTACGACCATGGTCGTAATCGTATTGCCAATGAGCACCAACCGGAATTTTACCGCGAACGGTAGTTTTTCTGCGAGGATAATTTGTAGATCTATCAATTTGCAAGTCGTTTCTCGCCATAAACATTTGAATGATGTTTGGATTTTCATCAACGAGTGGTCTGATATGTTCTTTACCAGTTGACTTTTCGTATTGTTCCATCAAAAACTTAAACTCATAAGTTACATTGAGTCTTGGTTTTGCCAAAATCTTTTCTGCAACGATGAAATTTTTTCTAAGTAAAACTACATACAATGCTGTAAAACCGTTTTTATTTCTACAATTAAGATCTGTGTCATCTCTGTCTACAACATCAACAACAAGTTGTGAATTGTAATGAGACAGTAGATGAAGAAATGACATGTCATCAAACTTTGCATTGATATTTGTCTTTGGATTTTTAATTAGTTCCACCATAAAAACGTGTGCAATTTGTGTTCGTTGTCCTTGCTCAAACAAATAAAATAGAGCATGTTTACCTTCTTCATCAATGAAATTTACATCAAACGATTCATGGTGAAAGACTTTATTACACGTGACTGGATAATTTCCGCCTAGAGTATCCCCACTCAAACCGACCAAAAGATTTTTTCCGTGATAGCAATGGTTAACATCAATATCCGATCTTTTTAGCAATTCCTCGCATATATCGGGATGAGCGTATTTAATTGCTGCATAATACAGCGGTCCGTTTCCGACAGCATCTGGCAAGTTCACATCAACATCGGTGCGATCTGTTAGAAGACTTCCAATTTCTGAATTCGCCATATAACATGCCATACTCAGTGCTGTTCTTCCCTCATGGTAATGTTTGCTTATTTTTAGATGTTTAATTTTTCCCAAAAAATCATTACCAATTTGAATGTTGACCTGAATACATGGAATCTTTAGAAATTCAACAATGACATCTTTTTTATCGTGCCACCATTTAAGATCGTTTTCCGTTGGGCTCTGATGTTTCCAAATGGCATTGTGGAGCGGTGTAACACCATCATCATTTTTTACATTAACCAAATGACCGAAATGTTCACACAAAATTTTAACAGTGTATTTGTTAGCATGATGTAGTACATTGTTTCCTTTTTTGTCAGTTTTACAGAAATCGATGACATTTTTTAGTCTATAATCATTCACCAAAAAATTAATGACGGCAAGTTTATCTTGAAATTTTTCTTGAAATTTGTTTTCAGGAAAAGACCTAAATGCACTGCAAATTAGTGAAAAACTAGTACACCCATCAGCATCAGGAATTGTGGCATTTAAAACCCGTTTGTTGTGAGACAATGCTGGTTCCTCGAAAGACAATCTCTCCATGACATATTTGACTTCATTTAGTTTTCCTTCCAAACAGAGTTCGATGAAAAAAGCATGTGAGGACAAACGACCATTGACAGTGTTTTTGTCCAATTCCTTATGATTCACAACATCATCAGTGACTAAAACAAATTCTCCAGACATCTTGTGGTTTTTAAAAATAATTTAATGTTTGAAAAAAGGCAATAAAACTGTTGGTGTTTATAAAATTATAAAATTAGTAGTTTAAACTCCAATTCTTAAGAAACATACAATAATATCATTCTTTCAATTTTTCGTATGGAATTTATTATATAATTCATTTATTATATAATTCATTTATTATATAACAATGAATGTTTACGTTGTAATACTAATTGCAATCGTCATACTAGTCATATTACGTGTAATTATACAACATAACAAAAGAATCGAAAAAGCCGAAAAAGCCGAAAAATTTTTTGTGGGTGGAATAGGATGTTCAAAATATGATTCTGAAGGAGAATTCGTTGGATATCATTCGTGTGATACATCAGTTTGTAAAATAAATTAAATTAAATTTTTTTATTCTGTCTTATAAATTTTGAGATATTTATCAGCATCATTTTTATTGCGAACAAGTTTAATAAATTCCGATGTTGTCGATGCTATTAAAACAGACGATGATCCAAGATATACACGCGTAACAAACGGTATAGATATTGTCATTACAGCGATAGTCAAAACAGAAAGTGACAAAAGAAAGCAAACCCAACTATAAAATACATACATCGAACCATCATAATGCATAGTTGTTTTACCCAAAAATTTAATACAACGGTTAACATCTTCGTTATGACGAATAGTCCGAGAAATATTAATTGTTGCCATTATTAGTAACATGTAACATATCACAAAAAGTATTTTTGTTTCAGTCGTCAAATCCATGAAATATACATTTGATACGGTTAAAATAATGGACAATAACCACGAAACAACAGTTTGGAATTGTGATGCAGTAGATCCCTTAATGACATCAAGTGATAATAAAAACAGTGAATCTTTTTGATTTTGATTTTGATTTTGATCGGGTTCTTTTTGATTAATATTTTCAGATTCCATTTTATTTATTTAGTTGTTATGTTTTGTTGTATTGATACATGAATATTGTATATGTATCAACAATTTAGACAAAATAAATCAATTTTTATAAAATATGAAATATATTTTATAAAATTGCAAAAATTTAAATTTTATATTTCCTATGTATATAATAATGGATGTTTATTTATTCGCAATAATTGTGATCATAATACTATTTGTGTTATGTTTTATCACACAAAATTATAAAATGTTTGAAAAATTCGATGGATCTGACAGATATCCAACATGCACTTCAGAACTTTGCCCGATAGCAAGACCAGGTGGGATCGTAACTGGTTATTACATGTGCTAATTACAATTAAAAATATAATTTTAAATTTATTAATATCGTTTAATAATAAATATATAAACGATAACAATGTCTGAAAAAATAAGACCGTCGCCGTCGCAGAGCGCAACATTATACGAAGTCGGTAAAAAAAGAGAAGGAAATGACGGAAATATATGGATCATTGGAGAAACTAAAGACGGAATTCATAGATGGAAGCTATTTAGAAAACCAACTAAGCTCAGTCCTAGAAAAATTTCAAGAAAAATTTCAAGAAAAGTTTCAAAGGGTTCAAAAAAAGGTTCCATAAAAGGTTCAAAAAAAGGTTCAAAAAAAGGTTCAAAAAAGGGTTCCGTTAAAGGATCAAAAAAAGGAAATAAAAACAAAACATATTATACTCACAACAACGGAGGAAGACCATTCATGGTTAAAATCGAAAATGGAACAATAAATATTTACAAGCAAGATCTGGACTCAGAATCAGAATCTGATGAGGATTCGATTGGACCCATCTATGATAAAAAAATAAAAACAATAAAATCATATGAAAAAGTGTTTATAGGTAAAGATAATACTAATGTCGGAAAAAAATATAATGGAAAAGGTGATGACGAGCGATTTTTAGGGAATAGTATTTTGGTGAAATTAACAAAACATAAATATATATACATCGGAAACAACATTTATGAATTTAAAACAAAGGACGAAATAGTCGAATACATGTCATTTGTGGGAAATAGTGATGTACCGTATCCATATGCAGTCGGTACGGAAAATACATATTTAATGATAGAGGATGTGTTTATACCAAACAGAGAATTAAAAGTTTTTGGCAATGAAGATCCGTACGAAATATATTATGCATTTTCACGTAAAAAGAAATACGGAAAAATAGGTGAGAAATTTCCTAAAAAAGAAATGATTCAATAAAGATTATGGTAATTATTAAAACAAATTAATTTTATATTCTGAATATATACCAAAATATAAAATTATGGTTGAAAAAATACGTCCCTCCCCATCCAGTTCCGCGACACTATATAAAGTGGGTTCAAAGAAAAAAGGTAATGATGGAAATATATGGATCATCAGCGAAGATAAAAACGGAGTTAAGAAATGGAAATTATTTAAAAAGCCAACTAAAATAGGTTCGAAGAAAGGTTCTATAAAAGGGTTCTAAAAAAGGTTCTAAAAAGGGTTCTAAAAAGGGTTCTAAGAAAGGTTCTAAGAAAGGTTCAAAGAAAGGTTCTAAGAAAGTATTAACAACGAATGATTTAGTTTATAAACCACCCAAAAGAAAACTACAAATCCAATTACCGGATGCATCGAAAATAAAAAAAATAGGTTCATTATATTTTGATGGTGTTGTTATTGGGGATACGATGTATGATGAATTAAATCTTAAAAAAGGTGTATATGATGCTTACCAAGTTGATGATAATTTATTGATAGTCAGTGATAAATCTGAAAAAGTAAACAAAAGTGTGGTTAATTGGAAATGGAAATATTCTGGTATAACGGTTGGAGTTGACACTGGAACATTTGGGTTTTTTAGTAAAACACTCGTTGAAGAAATAAATGAAATAATTCCTCCGGCAATCAAAACAAAAAAATTTAAGAGTTTACCATATATAGATTTCCCAAAAGAAAATTATTTTTTTGTTAATACAAATATGTTATATAATCCCAGGTCACGAGTACCGGTTGAGAAAATGTTACCGAACGATTTAGTTGGTGTCAATTATGGTGTTATAGGATCGACTAATGTCGGTGATGGCGGTTTTGATTGTTATGTAATAGGACGTGACAAAGCTATTTTAATTGGCGGTATTACTGCCGAAACTATTGATCGAGAATTATAATAAATTGAAAATTCAAATCAATTAATCAATACATTTGTAATATTCTACTTTCAATTCATTTATTGATCGTTCTAAAATATCTATTTCGTTTTTATATTGTTTGACGCGTTCGTGACTGATACCAAAACCAAAACCGTAACTGTTATAGTTTTGATATTCTCTATATGCTGTATCACCATAAAGTTTTCTTTCTTTTTTCAATTTAATCCCCAATTCTTGTATTTTATCGTTTAATTTTTCTTTTTTTGATTTTTCATGTAGTTTGTGCTCTTGTTTATTTAATCTTGTTTCTAATTCATTGATTTTTTTTAATGCCTGGGTTAAGAGTTCATTATTTGACACGTTTGAAACAGTCGTGTTTGGGTTTTGTTCAGCGAGTTCGCTATATGCTGGAGGTTGTTGAGAAGCAGACATTGTTGCACTAAATTTAATAAATAAATGCAAACAATATAAAAATAATCAGCACAATTTTATTTTCAATTTTTATATTTTGTATAAAAATTGAATTTTTTAAACAATAATTACATATAAATTGGTTGATGGTTAGTATTTTATACTTTAATATGGAAACAACTTCAGATATTAATAAACAATCGGTAAATTTAAGCCAATTACAAACAATAGTTGCGACATCTACGTATGTTAAACCAAAAAAAATTAAAAAATCAGAGATAAAAAAACCAAAAATAAAAAAAATAACTGAAAAAGAGAAGGAAGAAATATCAAATGTCAATTTAGTGGAAAATATTAAAAATAAATTAATGCATAACATCAAAAACATTTTAAAGCATTCCATCAATAAATTTGATATTCACATATATAACAAAAAAATACATACATCAGACCAATTTACTATAAATACTTATACGAAAAATTGTAGAGGATTCATTGCTATATGTATAAATAAAAACATGAAATATGATGCAAATAATGCAAATAATTTAAATGATTTATTAATAAGAGATACATTTATTAAAGAGTTTTATGTCAAGCGAGTATTTGATTTTAATTTTTGTGAAATGATGAACTTGAATCCATTTACCAAAAAACTTGGTTTCCGATATTATATTGCATATGATAAATTAATTAAATTATCAGAAGTCAATGAGACTGCAAAAGTGATGTTAATGGTTTACAATGAAATATGTTTGAATGCCTTCAGTGAAAGAACTATAAATTGGATTACAACTGATTTAATTAAACAAGCCGAATCAAAACAATTTAAATATTCTTATTATAAAAAAGATGCATCATACTATATTGGGTATTTATTGTATAATAAAATATTTAATGATATCAAGATAAAACAGGATTATTTCGATGATAATAAAATGAATTTTCTATGGTAAAAAAATAGATTTTTATATAAAAATTGATAAACTAAATTATTATTAAATTTAAAAGTAGTATACCATCTCAAACATTGATTTAATTTTATATTAGTAATATGAATTTGAATTCATTTATTATAATTGATTACCGTGATGTTAGGACAGGAACTCTTCTATTGATTGATGATAATATTTATAAAGTGTTAGAATTTCATCGTTCTGCGCCAGGAAAACACGGTGGTAGTAAACTACTTGTTAAGGTTCTCAATCTCATAACATACGAACAAAAAGATGTTGTCTTTCGTTGGAATGATACATTAAGAGAACCACATTTTACGAGAAAAGAATATATCGTAAACGAAATGGATATGGAAACGGGTAATTTGGTTTTAACTAATGATAAAGATGAAAAGGTTGAGGGAATAAAATTACATGATAATGAACTTTGTAATAAACTAAAACAACAATTCGAGCAAAAGATTAGTAATAATAGTAATGATAAAGAATTTACTATCCAAATTATTCACTTCATGGATAAAGCAATTATAGAAGATTACAAGATTAGAACAATTAAAGTCGTTTATTATCCTAAACCAGATACTTCAGATTTTAACCAAATAAATATCTAAAAAAATTGAACTTACGAAGTACCTATCGGTTTCTATAAAAAAAGAGATTATCATATCTATTTTTCCTATTTTCAGCTTTAATTTTAGAATTCCTTGTTTTTAATATAATTATTTAAACAATGCTTTCTTATTTGGCTCGCGGCGTTGTTCGTATGGTTTGGCCCTTTTCCAATACAGACAATGTTCCGGTTACTGTAACAAATACAACACAAATTAAGTTCATGGACCAGGTTGAAAAAAACAGGCCAGTAATTTTTGTTCGTTTTGATGATCAAGAAGTGAATGGAAAAATTTATGAAAATACATTGACTTTTCCTATCAAGGTTCAGGATCAAGAGTTGTTTTCCAAAAGTAATATGGAAACATTCACGTCAGAGTTCAGAAATCTCTTGACACCACCCGTTCTCGATGCGATATTTGATGGAGAGACTATTATATTTGTTGGATTCAATATTGCTGAAGAAACAAAAACTCGAGTGATGGTCGACGGATTTATTACTCCAGCTGTTAATCTGACGAAGAAGTTTGGTATCGACATTACCGGTATTGAAACAAACACAAAAAATACGACAAACAAATCTACAAGTTAATTTTTATTTAATTTATTAATTTTTTTAATTATTTTTAATTATTTTTTTAAGAATATAGTTTTATTTTTTTGGTGGATTCGTTTAAAGAGTTAATTTATTTTCTTACCCATGTATTGTACAAAAGCCGTAGGCTGATTGGCTGTTGCCTTGATCCTTGATCAATGGCAATAAGCTGATCATTTTCATTGGCCGGTTTGAGATAAAGGAATGAATTGCTGAATGGGAACATGACCTTAATCTAGCAGATGATTTAATTACTAAAGAATATGTAATCGGACTAACTTTATCGGAAACTGACTTTCTGCTAACGGTATCCTATAATTGTTTCCTTGAATAGTATCATATAATGTTTTCATTGAATTAGATCATATAATACATTCATTGAATGAGATCATATAATGATGACTTTTTTTAAAAATATTTAAATTAAATTTTATTTTAAAAATAATATAGAAAAACTAAAAAATAAAATTAAAATAAATAAATCAAAAATAATTTTCTCATGTAACTTTGTATCCAAACACTAAACCAGACCACTAAAACAGCAGAACCAAATCATTACATTACACAACATTTATAAAATGAATCACAATTTGTTTTTTAAATGTAAAGAATTAAAGGTCGTTGGCTCAGCTTTAGTAGATGTATCGCATCTATTAAAGATAATAATTTTAAGTTTATTTTTCGTTTTTATGGTGAATTTTTTGTAAGTAATAAAGTTGAAAATAATACATATTCGCTTTATACCTTGAGAATATTACTAAAATTAAACTTCAATAATTTAATATAACATATGTCTCATCAATTATCTGTTCTTTCATTCAATATTGACACCAATATCAGTCGTACAGAAGATGGATTTGCAACAGCAAGTCACCCTAACTGGAGAGTCAGTAAAAGAATGCCAAACATTATCCGCGTTGTTAGATCAATTAATCCAGACATTGTACAATTCCAAGAAGGACGTACAGTGATATTATCAAATGGTCAAATAGATTCAGTAACTCCTTTGGTAAACGAATTCAAAGAAGATTATCATGTAATCACGGCATCTTATAATCCAACTAGTAGATCTTTCGTTTACATTTCATGCTTTTCTAAAAAAAAATTTAAATTACTTAGCCATAGTTCTTACTATTTGACGGAAACTCCTTTGGAATGTAAAACGCCTGAGCAAATGAAAGAATATGAAGGAAAATCCGATGAAGAATTAATTAGTCTTAAAAAGAAATGGACCCAATTGAATGGATTTGAAGAATTTGAAAAATCTGTTTTATGGGCAGAACTTGAATGTCTCGAGACCGGATCTCACATTATTTCAGTCAATGCTCATTTGGGAATTGGTGATAAACATCGTCTTTATGCATCTGAGAAAATAAACAAACTTGTCTCCTATTTAGGAGAAAGGACACCAAATATTGTTATGACTGGTGATTTCAACACATTCCCCGATTGGAAAGGACCTGAACAATTAGAAATAATTAAATCATCAGATCTTTCTAGTAAAATTCGTTATATTCCTGATTATAGAAATTGTGTTAATTATGATGATGCCAAAGAAATGGTTCACCAATCAACATTCCACTTTTATCCTTATGATTACGGAGTTAATGAAAAATTAGATTTTGTTAGAACAGAAATGGCTCAAATTCAAGCATGTGTAAGGGAGAACAATATTGAAGAAACAAAGAATAAAATAAATTCTGTTTTTAAAAAATGTTGTAATGATGACTCATCATATCCATTGGGAGGACAACTTGACCATATATTTTATAACAATTTGAAACCTGTTTATGATTATGCATTCCTTGTTCCATCTTGGAATAACGATATTAAATCAGTTCCATTTGAATCGAGTCCCTTAAAGCAAATTATATGCGATAATTTAGACCAGAACAGCCCAGTTTTTGCATCGGACCATCAACCACTCTTAGGTTTGTTCGAATATTAATTTTATTTATTTATTTATTTTATTTCAAAAAATATTGAAGATAAAAATATTAACCAGCAAATTTCCTTATGTATTTAAACAAATAAACAACTAAATAATATTTAATATTTAATATTTAATATTAAATATGGCTGATATTAACGAAATGGATAAAATAGATAATATGATAGCCGGAACACAATATTATTTAATGGCACAAAAATATAAAAAAGAAGGAAAATTAGAAGATTCAGAAAAATATTTTTTAATGGCTGTCGAAAAAGAAGATTCAAGAGCGATGAATGAATTAGGTATATTTTATCATAAACAACGTGAACTTCAACTCGCCGAAAAATATTATTTAATGGCGATTTCTTTTGATAAGAAATACAGTAATAATTTGGGAATATTATATGCCGAGGAAAACCACTTGGCACTCGCCGAAAAGTATTATTTAATTGCAATAGAAAACAATGATCGCAAAGCATTAAATAATTTGGGTAATTTGTACAAAAAGCAACATAAATACAATCTGGCCGAAAAATATTATTTGGAATCCATTCTAAAAGAGGGTAAACCTGATACTATGTATAATTTGGCTATCATCTATAAAGAACAAAAAAAACGAGATCTTGCAGAAAAATATTTATTGGAATCTATACAACACGGTAATGGTACTAATAGTGGTAATGCAATAGACGACCTAAGTAAAATGTATGGTAATAATTATATCAAATTATATTACAAACTTAGTTCCATAAATAATAAGAATAATATTAATAATAATACTGAACTAAAGGAAAAATTAGCTGATTTATTAAAAAGTAAATCAGTCAAAAATTTTCATAATAAACTCAAGTTTTTATCAAAGAATGGATCTTGTCCGATATGCCTCGATGATAGTGTTATGACGATACCATTGGAATGCGCACATTTTTACTGTTGTGACTGTTATTCTAGACAACATAAAATATGTGCATTGTGTGACAATTAAATTAAATAAAAATAAATAAAATAAAATAAAATAAAATCAGAGATAAATAGCACTACCTGACGCGTAAAGTTCCTTGACCAGTTCATTTTCTCCTCGAAAGGGAACCAATTCTGTTCCAAGTTCTTCCCTGACTTCCATCAAGAGTTGTCCAAGAACATTTTGACCTGAACCATCATGATCGTCTCCCCAAAAAGCATCACCCTTTTCCGGAAGGTGTTCAACCAAATAGGCTGATCCAGTCTTCAGAAGAATTTCCAGAAGGTCACTGTTTTGTTCATACTTCTTGAGCAAAACACTCCTCATAACATTCCTCTTGACTTCCTCCCAATCCTCCCTCAGGGTAATTTGCCTTCCGACCTTCTTGGCATCATCAGCAGTCAGATTGGGATCAACAAACTTATCAACGTCTTCCACATTGACACACTTGTTTGCATGAAAAGCGTGTTCAGCTGTTGGGAAACAGAATTCCTTCCCCAAAACCTCCATCTTGATTGGTGAAGGATGGTAGTTGCAGAAACTGTTTGTGAAGAACATGTCGTTTGTGTATGGGAACCATTCCTCCACCTCTGAATCATAAGCGAAGACCATGAAATCAGTGCATTGGAATCCGTCATAGAAGAGAATAAAGTACTTGATTCCACGAACCATCTCCTTGAGATTGGCCGGCTTCAAAACATCTGTCTCAATGCGATTGTCGAAGGGTTCAATCCAGTTGTTATCTGTTTCTTGATAGTCCATCTTTTTAAATTGAGTAAAATAAAGCAGAAAATTTAAACAGAAAATCAAGCAAAAATCAATTGAAAGTGAGTGATAAGGACAAAAAGCTAATGGAATTAACAGTATATTTTATTTATCAATTTTTTAATTGTAATAAATTGTTAATACGATTATCAAAATATATTTAGAATTTATTTATATTCATATTATAAAACCACAATCATTGATTCATTGAATACAATAATAATGGGTATTAAGGGTTTGGTTAAATGGATTAAAACATATGCACCTTCAGGGATCGAAATGATTAATTTTGATAAAATGAAAAATAAAAGATTGGGGATTGATGCTAGTATATTAATGTACAGAGCCGAATTAGCTATTAAAGGTAGTGGTTTCGAAATGAGAAATAATAAGGGGGACATAACAAGCCATTTATATGTAATATTTTTTAATACAATCAAAATGTTGCAAAATAATATTTTACCAATATATGTATTCGATGGTAAACCCAATGAACTAAAAAATAAGATTCTCGAAGAAAGAGAAATAAAAAAAGAAAAAATTAGAGAATTAATTAAAAATAAAAAATTAACTAAGGAACAAGCCAATAAACTGGAATTACAAACTTTTTGTATAAATAATAAGATGCATGATGATTTGGTCAAAATGTTATCATTAATGTCCATTCCGTATATACAAGCAGAAAGTGAAGCAGATTCTTTGTTAGCTTATATGAACACTAATGGTTATATTGATGGGGTAATTAGTGAAGACACAGATATATGTATTTTTGGAGCAACAGACCTCTACAAAAATGTTTTCACACATATGAATATCAAACGAAAAAACCTAATTGAGCACATACAATATCAGAATATATTGAAAGAACTAAAATGGTCAAGAAACCAATTCGTAACTTTAGCTATATTATTAGGATGTGATTACGCACCACATCTTAAAGGGATTGGTATGGTAACGGCAACGGAACTAGTTAACAATAAAAAAAGTTTGGAGGAAATTAGTCAAGAACATACAACAAATACAGAAGAAATTAAAACAATAAATTATGCAAAAAATTTTATTCTGACAGATAGTTTAGCACAACCAAAAGAAATAATAGACAAATTAGAAAATTTAAAATTTGGTCCTATTCATAAGAACAAATTGTATGATTTTTTGGTTAATGACAATCAAATAGACAAAGATAGGGTGACGAAGGGTATTGAAAACATAACAAAGGCCTTACAAAAATTTAAAACAATCAAAATATGATTTATTTTTACTTCAATAGGTAAATCAGCTTCCCGAGACAATAGACGTAAATAAGTCCATTGCAAATCATTGCCTTGTCATAATAAATGTCTCCAGGAAAGCGTCTCCCAGCTAGACCGTTACCAAGGCCCATGACGAGGAGGGCCCAAGTTGAAAAAATATTCAAAGCCAGAATCGGCAGTAGGGTATAAAAGTTGGATCGTGCAAAAGCAAAGTCAACAATACTGGAACAAGCCAAACCAAACGGGATATACACAACGTTCATTATTTTTGTTTTTGTTATAAAGTCTAAAGTTTTGAGTTAAAAAAGTATATTATAGAGTCAAAATGAATACTATCTATCAGTGATTAAATAATATCAATTTTTTATTATAATATATTCAAAATAAACTACAATCAGTTTTTTAAAGACAAAAACATTGAAAATTTAATCTCAAATTCACTAATCTTATTTATATCTTTAAAAATATCTAAAATATTCAAGGAAATTAAAATTATGATACAAATTTCGTTGCTACCAGATGCGGATGTCTTTTATTATAAAGGATTTGTTTCTGACGAATTAGGAACAAAACTTTATGAAACAATAAAAGGATTATTCGAACAAGAAAACACAAAAAAAATAAAATATGGTGAAAATTTTTATAAATTAAATAGAAAAACTATTGCATTTGTATCACCGGATTTAAATATTGATGTAATCCCAAAGATATGGGGACATGAAATTTCAATAATTAAATTTGACGAAAATCTTATTAAATTGAAAGAAATGATTGAAGAAAAAACAAATTTTAAATTTAATATATGTTTAGCTAATTATTATGAAAATGGTAAGAAGACAATCGGATGGCATGCAGACAATGAAGAAAAAGGTAGTACCAGTTGCATCGCATCTATTTCAATGGGTGTAACAAGAGATTTTAAATTTAGAATTAAAGACCAATTGGATGCATGCTTAACAATTCCTCTTGAATCAAACAGTTTATTAATAATGGCAAAAAATTGTCAAGAATTATACCAGCATTCAGTTCCACCCAACAAAGAATGTACTGAACCCAGACTGAACCTGACGTTTAGACTATTCGATGTTGAAAGATATACAACTTAAAAATAAAATTGATTAATAAACTTATACTACCATATTTATTTAAAATTATTTTGATCTAAATAAAATATGACACAAAACTTTTATGATATGTTTTTAATTCATAAATCTAATTATGACATAAATGAACATTATAAATATAAACATTTTGGTTCGGACATTAGATACGTGACTGAAGAATATAAAAAAAATCCGAAACTAGAACTCTATGATATTATCGATGATTTTTTTAGTCAATTCTATCGTGATAACAATCCAGAAATTCCCAGCAATGAACTATTACATATGGACTTTTCCGACCGGAGTGATGTCCCATTGTATTACGAAAGATTTCATCATGATGATTCGAAAGATTATGATCTTGACCATATTCATATAACGGATTTTCCCAAAGAAATGGTTCTAGAACTATTAATGGATAATTTTAACGATAGGAAGATATGTTATATATATATTCTACACATTGAATTAGTAAAGTTCACATACAAGTTGTTCAGAAACGAAATTACCAAAGGTGATAAAACTATTGATCCTTATTATGATTCATACAAAAATATATTAACAGACCATCTTAAAGAAGTTTGTACTATGCCGTATAAATTATACGATGACATGTTGACTAACTCATTAAATCCTCGATACAATAGAGATAAGCACTATGTTTATTATACATGGTGGTTATATTGTTACTTACCTGTAATATTTCATGATAAAGATCTAGAGGGAAAACTATTGCATTTGATAGATATAGTATATTTAGATGATGCACAGGATATGTTAATGTACGGTCTCGCTATGATCCCGGAACCCAAGCAATTGTACAATTTGACTAAGAAAATTATTTTGGCATTAGAAGACCAACAATTTAATCGTACTGATAGAAGAACATGTTTTTACATTTTCGGTGGAGGAACTGGTGCTTTTTCTCAATTAGAGCATATTGTTTCAAAACTCCACAAACCCAATTTGGCAGAATTAAATATATTGGAAGATCCTGATTTGCAAAAAGCATACGATGATAATGGTAGAAATAATAAAGAAACGGGTGAACATATATCAGCAAAGACTGTAATATATAAACGTATACAGCAAAATAATGTTTTACAAAAATCTGAATAGATTGTATAAACGTATACAGCAAAATAATGTTTTACAAAAATCTGAATAGATTGTATAAACGTATAACATCTCAATAAATATTTAGATTTTATGCTAAAAATTTTAAGATCTTCGAGTACGTACCGGCACGTCTGAGTAAAGTTCCATATGCTTCAAAACTCGGTCTCAATTCTTTGCCGTTGATATCAACCGATTTATACAAGTACCAAAAGACATCTTTATTTACGGATTTTTGACAAAAGACATCAAAATCTTCATTGTCAAAAATTATATCACACTTGTTTTTTAAGTGTTGTACTTGTTTGACAGTATATTGACTGGCATTCGCCATAATTGTTGTCGAAATCTTTCTTTTATCTGTATTTGATATGTCACAAACGATTTTTGTTTTATCTTTAAAGTCGACGGTTCCTGTATTGATTTGGCTGATAATAAGATCTATTTCATTTGGTCCCTGTTGTTTTTCATCAGAATTATTACTATAATTAATTAATATATTTTGAAAAACGTTGTAGCCTTTGTTTATTACTTCCATTATTTTTTCCCTGCTTGGAACTATACCACAAGCTGCAAATACATTAATTATTTTCGACAATGCATCATTATAATTCATACGTAAATAATTTCTATAATTATCAAAATATTCTTTGTGTTTTGTATCTTCCCGTCTATCTGTTTTGGTGAAAGAAAGATCATCTAAACTATTCAAGAGAATATCTAAATGATGATCGGAATGTTTTATTTTGTTCATTATATTATACTCAACTATTGATACCAAGTTATGATTTTTTACAAAACACTCATATAAATAATCATAATTCATCATAACTTTTGAATGATTTAAAATTAGTTTGCACAAATATAGAGGATTATTTTCATTTTTTTTATGGTTCGGATCAAGTTCACACTTCATTAACTCATTTCTTTTAAATTTATTAATTATGGTCGATAGCAAATCTATTGGAAATTTACCTAACACTATCTTCTCATCATCAGTATTGTTATCAATGAGTTTAATAATATTTTTCAAAAAATGATGACAATAAATAACATCACACAAACGACAATTTTCATTCAATATTAATAGTTCGGCATAATCATCTAAATTTTTATAATTTGGGTTAAACTGAAGTAGATCCATTATTTTTAATTATTTTAATTATTTTAATTATTTTATTAAATTTATTGATAGTTTAAATGTTTTTCAAATTTTTATACCTGTATAAAAATTTAATTTTTTACACACCTATTAAAACCAAATATATGAATCTATTATAAATAATACTTATAATACTAATAATACTAATAAATGATTGTAATTTTTACATCTAAAGGCTACGGTATTTCACATACATATTTTATGTTAAAGTATCTTGATAAAAATTGTATAGTATTAAATGATTATAATGAAAAGTACTTTAAAGAAGCTACAGTAATCATTCCAAATGGGATACAGGCACAAAAAAGACTTAGTAACTATTTGCAATATAAACATAAATTTTTAGTCAATCATGATTACACTTATGATAAATTGGATGACAAAATAGATTTTTATAACATGATAAGGCAACATGATATATTAAAAAATTCAGACATTAGATTAATAAATACTTACGATAGTAAATATAAGGGACCAAATAAAAATAGTAAATTTATTATAAAACACAGAAAAGGTGCTGGATCAAATGACAACAAAATGGTTACAGATAATATTTATAATTTGATTAAAAAATATGGTGATGATTATCAAATTCAGGATATTTTGGATATTAAAAAAATTCATGGAATAAATTATTTATGTAAAAAGGGTAAACTCATAAGTGGACTTGATTTCATTTATTCTGGGTTTATAGACAATGACAATAACTATTCTGATGTTAAACAGCAGCTAAGAAATGTAGAACAAAAATATGTTGATGTTATATCAAAAATAGTAGAAAAAGTAAATTATAATGGTTTCATAGAATTAGAATTTTTAGAAGATACAAATGATAATATTTATTTAATGGAATCCAATCCGCGTATATCAGGAAATCTTAAATGTACTGTCCAACAAGATGAATATACCTATGCGCCGTACATAACCAATTTGGTTGCTCCGTACTGTGATATTATTACTAAAAAAATAGATGATACTAATCTGTCGAATAAATTGGAACTCATTAATTATGATGATGACATAGAAATAATTTATCGAGGAAATTTACATGTTCCAAAACACAAACCGTGTAGCTGCGGTGTCGTAAGGTTCTTGGAACAAGTGTTAATACCTTATGATGAGTACTACTTAGAAAAAGTAATGGCTCTCGATGAAGGTAATTTTGTTTCGAATAAATTGAATGATATAAATGACGTTATACAAACATGCAATAAAAAAAATATTAAAATAATATTTTCGTACGCATGTGAACATAATGAATTTTTATTAAATAATTACGATATATTGAAAGCGAACAATATTAATTTTCGTATTCCGAATAAAAATATATTTGAAACATTTAATGATAAAACCAAATTTTACGAATATATGATTAATAACGATTTTTCTGAATATATACCTAAAGTTTACAATGTGAAAGATTTGCAAATTCCTTGCATACTCAAACATAATAAATCTTGGTACGGACGCCAAACATATATTATAAAAACAGAAAAGGATATCCCGAGAGATATTAATTTAGATGAATACTCAATATGTGAAATTATAGAAGGTAAGATAGAATATGCAACACACATACTTGCAAACAATGGTGAAATTATTAAGGAACTCACAATTCAGCATTCGTTTGATAGACCTGTATTTGTACACGGTGTTACAAAAAAACCTACAACATCACACGAAATAAAAATAAATCCTACTGTATTAAATATATTTAAGGATATTGTTAAAAAGAGTCAATATAGTGGTATGATGTGCGTAGATTACAAAATAGTTAATAATTGTCCTAAAATATTTGAGATAAATCCACGTGTTGGGGGATCATTAACTCGCACTAATGCATTTGGTTCTTTTATAGACAAATATATTGAATTATGTTCTTAAATTAATCTATAATAAATAATAAATAATAAATAATAAAAAAAATTAATTCAATGAATCAATGATTGTATTCAATTCGAGCAGTTTACTAACGACGATGTTGTGGTTTGAATCATTGATTGCAGTTCCAACAACAAAAATGTCGCAAAAATCGCTGATCGAACGAATATTTGTTGCTGTTATTCCTGAACACACAGCAACATAATTTGTTTTCCCGACCGAACTGTGGATCTTGCGTATCTTGTTAACAGGAATTGGAATTCCGGTTCCATCACCGGATGTTGTGACGATGTCAACGAGTTGTGTCGCATTCTTCAAAATTTTGTCGGTATCACCACCCATTGGAACATACTTGAAGAACACGCTTCCAAAGTATACGCCCTCAAAACACGCATTCTTCAGTGTCGTCAGGATTTGACGTGGTATTTGTTGATACTCCAAATCAAAATCCGTAATGAACGAGTTGTCCATCCACAATCCATTAATTTTCTTGCAAATGTCGGTTTTACCGAACAGAAAAAAAAGAGTTCCAATGTCCTCAAGAATGTTGATTCCAAGCCATTTGTTGGGATATTTGGCCTTGATAGCGTCAACGGCTTCGATCAAGACATCAGACGAACAGTAATTGTTCACAAGCATTGCGCAGTCACAGTACTTGTAAACGATCTCTACATTGGTCAGAGCATGCTCTATCCTCAACAAGTGAATGACAGGAATAAAGACCTTGTTCCTTTTGAAAACATTGAATGTTTTCATTCTAGCATCGGTTTGAGTATTCATGGTTTTGTAATTAAGCACAAAATCGTAAAACTGTAAAACTGTAAAACTGTAAAACTGTAAAACTGTAAAACTGTAAAATTACGAGACAGTAATACATGTTCAGAACATGATGGAATTTTTAATTGCTTTGATCATTCAATTTTTTGTAAAACTCGTGAGATACAAATTATTGAAATTTAGATTACTTCAACGATAATATATGATCCTCATTTAAAAGAAAAATATATATAAGTATATATATGAAATAGAATGAATTCAAAACAATTAGGGCCTACAGTCAATCAAATAGTTAAAAATAGATTGAATTTTGTGATAACATCCACACCAACCGATTCGAATATTGGTATTTATGTTAGTTATATTAAAAACAACAATATAACTAATATGGTTCGTGCATGTGATTCGGCGTACGATGAAAGTTCAATACAAAAAATATGTGAAATAAAGGCCATAGTTTTTAATGATGGTAAATTTCCTAGCAACGAACAGGTATTAGAATGGATGGATTACATTTATAATGTATTTTATAAATGTGATAACCAAAACAAAATATTAATTCATTGTGTTGCCGGATTGGGTAGAGCACCATTATTAGTCGGAATAGCATTAATTGTATGCGAATCAATGGATCCATATCAAGCAATTGAGCTCCTGAGAACTACTGTAAAACAATGTCTGAACAATAAACAAATAAACTATCTTACGGACACAAATTGGTCAGCATATAGAAAAAAATTTAAAAGATATTCAAAAAAAAATATAAAAAATATTAATATTAAAAATATTGGAGAATGTCAAATCATGTGACTATTTATTTATTTATTCAAAAAAATCAAGATAAAAATAAAAATAAAAATAAAGATGGAATCTAAGCATATGATTCTTCGCTTTTTTCTCTATATTTGGCCATCACTTGCGCATAAGTAATAGGACCCATAACTTTGCTAAATTCTGGTACATTGGTAACTCTTGTAAAATAGTTTGTGACATTAGGGAATCTTTCTCTGTAAGTTTCATCAAACAACATTTTGTAAGGCATATATAAAGCACAAACCAAGTGAACATCTGCTAGAACCAAATCATTTCCGAGCAGATAACAGCGATCAGACAATAATTTATCAAAAACGGTCATAGTTTTTTCAATACACCGTTGTGCATATTGTGTTTTTTCAGCATCATATTTAGCATATCCCAAGATAGGATAGAGCCATGTCGAAACATGATTTACCAACTCATTATCGATAACATTGAGATATTGCATAACAGTTGCTTGTTCATTAAGACTATCACCCAACAAATTAACTTTTTGTCCTAGAGATGCAACATAATAGGAAATTGCATTACTTTCATAGATACAAGTTCCATCGACAGATTCGAATGCTGGGACTTTCCCGAAAGGAAATTTGCTCATGAAATCTTCTGTACGATTAGTAACACCGAAAATGAATTCTGGGACATTGAGTTCAAGTCCATTGAGTTCAGCAACGATTTGTGCTTTGAAAGCTCTTGGATTTCCGGGATAGGTATAAAGGGTTCCGACTGACATTTTATATATTTTATTAGTTAATTAAATGTTTATATGGTAATTATATTTTAAATCTTTTATTTTCATTTTTATTCAATAATTGTTAATAAATATTGAATAAATTAATTTAAAAAACATAATTATAATACGAATAATATTAGTATAAAACAATGGAAAACTTACTTCATGAAAAGTTCATGAACGAAATTCATAAAAAGTTACTAGAAATAGAATACAAAAAATTAAATTACGAAAGAGATTATGTAAAATACCAACATTCAAACACATCAATAATAATAACTGAGGAAACAAAATGTTTTGTATGCAATAGAGGTGTGGGCCTATCGATTCCGGTATATGACGATAATAATATACATCATTACTATTGTTTCAAAAAATTGAAATTGTGATCATATTGTCAAGTTCTTTAGTTCGTACCATGATCACTCCCTCTTTTGCAATCGCAATACTTTTTTCCGCAATACTTTTTTCCGCAATACTTTTTTCTCAAACACTTTGACTAATTTAATTAATTCAATCAAAATGAACGCCCGCAAGGTCAAGGAGTCTTTTTTCTCGGTCCTTTCGTACTATGGATTTATTTCTCCCAGTGGCCCATTTTGCGCGGCATTTTCCTCGAATCGTACACGACCTCCTGCGAACGTCCTCAATCCTGGTGATAGATTGTTCAAATTCCAAGATGAGTATCACACACTTTCCCATGATTTTGAGGTCTTTATTCGATTTCTTCAAACCAAGAATTTCGGTTTTGTCGATTTCTTGGGTTATGTCCTCCCTTTGGGAAAAAAGCCAGACAGTACTGTGGACCGGAATATGATTTCGCAAACTTTCGATTTGACACCGGAAAACATTTTCAGTTGGTTGCTTTCTTTGAAGGTTACTGATACAGAAACTGAAAAGACTCATCAAAAGCTGACCATTGGTTCTGATCGTGACCCGGAATATAAATTGACACTTTACGCTCAAGAAAATCCTGGTCCTCAGGAGGCAACTGATGTCAGTGTGTATTTCTACGAGAAGCCGCAAGATGTCAACAAGAATGCAACACACACTGATCTCGATCGTTTGATTAGGAACAAGGAGCTTACTTTGATGACAACGCTTGGTTACAAGAACCGATCTCCCGAAGTTAAAATCAAGTTCTCTGGTTATGAGCTTTCGGTGATCACTATTGGTATGTTTCGTTGGTTGTACGGTTCCGGCGAGCATCTTGAACCAGACGAAGCACAACAAATGCGCACAATCCTTGAGGCAAATAGAGACCATATCGCCGCGGGTATTCCCATCGAGCTCCCGGGAAATGAAAAGATTTCGTCGCGTGCTCTCCAAGAAGAGTGTGGTATCGATCTAGAGAATCAACGGGCTTACAAATTCATTGTTGGAGTTCATAACAGAGAGGGACGCGATCCGCGTTATTGGAGTCATGAATTTGAGGGTTACAGATTTGGAATTAAGAGAGACTCCATGTCTGTTTTGGTTGCTGTGTTGATCAACTTCAAGTCCGACAGTGAGATCATTATCAACGATCCTACTGATCCAGCGGAATGTTCGAAGCCTCGCCTTGTGACCCTACAATCTCTTGTGGAAAAATTTACAGTCGGTGGCGAATATTCCCCTGCTTTCCCAGCTCATGTGGAACAACTCAAGATGGTTCGTGAAGCACTTCCTCATATCTTGGTTAATATTCCCTAAATTAGTTGATTTATCAAAAAACAGTTTTCTTTATGTGAACACTAAATTAATTATAAAATGTAAAACATATTTTATAAACAGAAAAGGATAAATAAAATTAATCACTATTGAGTGATATTGATCGATTAACCGAGTTATTAGAATCAGTATCATCAGAATCAGAATCAGAATCAGAATTATCTGAATTGTCAGAATTGTTAGAATTGTAATTATCTGAACTATTAAAATTAAAAGAATTATCAGAATTGTCAGAATTTTCAGAATTGTCACAATCATCGTGTTCAATTTGTTCAATTAATTTAACTGGTTCCGATGGTTCAATTGATTCAGTTTGTTCAGTTGGTTCTATTGGTTCGACAAATTTTACTGATTCAGATTGTTCGGTTTTTTTAGTTTTTTTATTTTTATTTTTTTTTGAATATTTCGATTTTAATTCTAAGAAGTCCTTTCTATTTTGTGCCCATGTATCAAAATTATCATTGGCTAATTTAATTGGATCATCATCTCCAACAAAAGATGAAAAATAGTTAGTCATTTCTCTAATAGATATGTTTTCTGAAAAGAATTTTTCTGCTAGAACATTTGAATATGTATGATCATTTTCGGTAAATATTTTTTTAATATACACTTCAATCATTTCAATATCGAGATTTGTAAATTCTAGAGATAAATGCATTCTTGTCTGCAATGCACTGTTATTAATCAAGACTGTTTTATCATTCATTGAAAAGAATCTAACGATATTAACAGCTGATGAAACAGATACACCATCAAGAGAATTTAAAATTTCACTCATGAGATAGCGATTTTTTTTAATAAATCTATCAAAATCTTCGATTAAAACTACTATAGGTTTTTCTGTATTGACTTTATCTTTTTCATCAGAATCATAACCATCATCTGAATCATATTCATCTTCACTATTTCGTTTCGGTGACAACATTGACATAACCTCCTTACCACTTCTGGCGTCATTAAGATTAGTAATGTACAATTCGACACCATAATAATCGGCAATAATTTTCGCGAGAGATGTTTTTCCTGTTCCCGGAGGACCGAAAAACAATACATTTATACCACTTGTTATTCCCATTTCTAACATCTTTTTTTTATGTTTTTGAAATTTATCAATTTTGCTGACTATGGAATTCATTTTTTCATTTAATCCAACCATAACATCGATAGTTCTATTTGGAGAATTTCCTATTCTTCTATAAGAGGCATAACTCTGATCCCATTTTAGAATATTTCCTTTATTGAGACGATTAATTTCAAAGTTAAATTGTTTAATCATCATCTCAATATACTTAATGTTAGTTGCTGCGATAATATCAACCTTTCTGTCATCATCGAAACTGATGTACGGGAGTCTTATTTTTTTAGAATTTTCAGTTAATTCCTTCTCGGCATGGCTATCACTATAAGTAAATAAATACATTGGAACATTTAATTCAGGATTTTGTAAATCATTATGATGCTCAGTAATAGATTTCAATGGAACTTGTACTTCAACCATTGGGACGAACACTTGATGACATTTTGTATCATGATGTTCAACGACATCAGATGTTTTAATAAAATTTCGTTTGATAAACGTTGACAAAATTGAGTTACTATAATTTTCGTAATTTCGCGGTAGTAATGTATATTGCAACTTGTTTTCGTTAACAAAATTAATAAATTTTTCGTATGTGTCAATTTCTTCCATAATGCAATGTTGTTATAATTATGATTGTTTAATATATTCATAATATTCACAGTATTTTATCAATGTAATTATCCTTCAATTTTTAATAAAATATTGAAAAATAACCAATTTTTACTAAAATATTGAAAAATAACCAATCTGACATAAAATGATATTAATATCAGTCAAATATAAATCAAAATACAAAACAAAATACAAAATCCGAAATACATAAAATTTTTTTCATGAATAGAGGTTATTATGTAAGATCTAAATTCGCTGACAAAAAAGCAGAAGATAAAAAACAGAAAAAAATAGAAAAAAAACAAGTAGAAGAAGTACAACAAGAAAAGAAAATATTTGATCTTTTGAATGTAAAAAACGACGAGACTGCCGAAGATGATAAAACTACACAAGACAATGACAATAAGACTGTACAAGACAATAAAATTGCAAAGAAAGCAAAAGAATGGACAGTGGAAGATAATGAATTAGTCAAAAAGATGTTTAATGAACATAAGTCATTCGAAGAAATTGGACTCGTTCTCAAAAGGACACCACTCGCAATAAGTTTCCGTCATCAAATGTATGTCAATGAATTAATTAATGGAGGTAAAACAGACAATGAAGTCAGTACATTACTAAATCTAACGGAAGAAAAAGTTGATGAATTGTATCAAAAAGAAAAAACACGTATTGAAAAAAATAAAAAACAAGACGAAGAGAGACCACTTAAACGACAACTGAGGGAACAACTCAAAGATGAGAAAAAAGTTGTCAAACAAAATAACCAAAATAAACAAAAATCAGGAACTATATCTATCGACAACGAAATTAAAGAAATTGAAGAGTTAACACGTGTAAAAAAATTAATGCTTGAAAACGGTATGAACATCATGGCTCAAGAATTAGATATTGAAATAAAAGAAAAAATTAAAAATCAGGTTACAAAAATTAAGACAGTATATGCATCAGCTTAATTTATATAAAAAAAATTGAAACTATGAAACGACTATATGTTCTTTATATTTTTTATATCAATGAGGTTTAATATTTATTGTGTACATTTCATAATAAATGACAAACTTATTTGTTAAAGAAGGATCAATTCATGAGATTGAATTGAAACCAAATACCACAAATGGATCTATTTTATTGGCATTCGGTTGGACAGGTGCAGAAAATGAAGAAGTTTTGAGTAAAATCAAACTATTCAAACAAACTTGTATAACAAAATGTTACATTGTAATTACTCCCAAGATTACAACATTGTTCGGGAGAAATACATTGAAGAAAACTGTCCAAACTTTGCACGGAATTGTTTCTAAAGACAATGTATACCAGGACTTTGGATGCCATGTACTATTTTACAGTGGTGGTGGTGCAATATACTATAAACACGTTGATGAAATATTTGGTCAAAATGTTAGGACATACACATTCGATTCATCGCCTGTACCGCGTGGTGTAAGACATTTTGCAAATTGGATTGGTAGTCTTATTACCTCGAAGTACTATTTTAGTTTTTTCGCGAAATATTTGTCGTATATTCCGTTATTCATTTACATGTATATTTTGGACTTTGGTCGTTTATCTTCTGTTAATCAATACATACTAAAAAAAAATAATGGTATAAAAAAACTATTCATTAACGGTCAAAAAGATCTACTAATACCGCAAAGTTCTCTCTTGAAATATCGAAATAACAAGTTATCGGACTTTTATGATTTTGAAAATTCATCACACTTAGAACATGACACAAAGAATCCTGAAAAATATTTTGAGTTGATTAATGAGCATATAAATTAAATTTAGTTTATTTTTTATTGGTATAATCATTAACTAATTCCAAAACTTCTTTCATTGTTGGCCTATATTCTTCCCATGTCAAACATTTTCTAATAATATTTTGTATTTTACTGTCATGACATCTTTCGATTACGACCGGAGTTCTTGGATTGAATAGCCATTTAGTGTAATAGTCCCAGCTATTATACAAAAATCCTCTTGTGTTCGCATGTTCTCCAACAAATAATTGGTAAAGTATCATACCGTAAATCCACACATCCTCTTTCTTCCTTGTATGTTTATCTCTCAAGGTAGTTCTAGGAGATTCGTAATAACTGTACTCAGGTCCACTACCCCAATGCGTAGGATGGCGATCACAAAACTCCACACCGTAATCGAATAATTTTACAGCATATGTTTCTGGATCGATAAATATATTTTCCGTACTCAAAAATAAATGATACATATTTTGCTCTTCTAAATATGCTAAAATCTGTGCGAGTTGTGACATAATTTTCATTAAACCTTGTGATCCAAAATTTAGTTTACTTATTCCGTTCAAATAATCCATTAGACGTACGCCTGGATATTCCATTATTATATAATTTTTATATGATTCGTGTTGACGATCAATAAATTTGATTAATCCTGGATGTGAACATTTTTTCATATTTTCAATTAATATATTATAATATTTATGTTCATCTTGATCAATACAGTTCTGAAATTTTAATATTAAACATTTTTCACCATTATATTCACCTTCATACAGTTCATCATGAAGATATGTATGATCTATTAGTTTTTCTAATTTAATCATGAGTTTAAAAAAAGTCTAAGTATAAATATAAGCACAAATAAACCTATTAACAACAGACAATCGGTATTACTTTCAGTTTTTTAAATATTGGGACATTTTGAGATAGGTTAGTTTATGATATAAAAATATAAAAATAATATTAATTATTAAATATTAAATATTAAATATTAAATAATGGTCAAAACAGTCATTCAAGTGTGGACACATATTGTTAAAAATCTTCAAACTGATACATACAATAATTTTTGGGGTTTGGGTGATATAATTAGAGGAACAATAAAATTACACCAATTATCTAAAAAACTCGGATTTGAACTTTTAGTTGATATTCAACATCATCCAGTGTCGGCATATTTGAAACCACAAATGCATAAATATTATGATCTCATTAAACAAAATAAATATAATATTGAGTTCGTATTTCCTAACAATACTGAACAATATATTAATAATAATTCTGATAATACAGATGATCCGGATAATGTCATTTATTTTATTACAAATGACGGGTATCGTACTATCGAAGAACCATTAACTGAAGAATGTAAAAATTTTATGAAAAATATATTAACACCTAATGAAGAATTTGAAAAATACCTCACGGAAATGACACAAACTATTTCTCATACCGATTACAATATTTTACATTATAGACTTGGTGACGATTCACTAGTAAGAAATGTACAAAATAGTTTTCCTGAATTGAAAGATAGTGTTATAAAAAATATGGAGGAAAATGATATTCTAATGAGCGATAATGCACTATTCAAATCTGAAATTCAAAAAGAACTACCTGTGTTCATTTTCAATATAATTCCTACACACATGGGTTATACTGGGGATGAATCACTTATAAAAGATAGTTTGTTTGAATTTTTTGTCATATCAGGAGCAACAAAAATAAAAACGCATAGTGTTTATACCCATATTTCTGGTTTTGTATATTGGAGCCATATGATATATGATATACCCCTACATAAAATTTGATGTTGAATTTAGAACATTGTCAATTAATTTTTTGTACTCTAATGATACGATATTGTGTCCGTAATCAGTGTAATGGGCTAAAACCGATTCCGGAACATATAAATCAGAATATTTATGCGATTCCGTTAGTACAGATGGATTGTAGAAAACAATGTGATGACGTAAACATATATTTTCTAATAATTTTGCTAATTCATATCTTTTCCCATGTGAATAGGAACAAATATGTGATATAATTATGACGGGCTTTGGAGCCAGTAATTTTATTATTTCGATAATATCGTTTTCTATTTCTTGGTCTGATTGATAACATATTTTAATATCATTTCGAAATGGTATATTATATTGCGGGTCAATCACGGCATAAGGTGTATATTTTCCTTCATATTCATAACTAATTCTACTCGCTATTTCAATAATAAATACATCTGTATTAATAAATTCATCTCGCAATCCTGATAACTGTTCCGGTGTTATGGATAAAGATTTTCTGTTTAATAAATCAGTGCGAAAACAATGAGGCAAATCATTATAATTGAGTAAATTTTTTAGCAATTTTATTTCTTGTATTGTTTCTTTTGAATAATGTGGATATCCTAAACATTCTTGAATATTCATAACAGTAAAATGGTTTTTGATTGAATGCTGTCTACAACTACCGAAAATTGTAATTATTTTATCAGAATTCATAAAATTCGTATAACAAATAAGTATAAATTATTTTATATAATATGATAAGAAAATTTGTTTATTTAAATTTGAATATATTTGAATATATTATAAAAAAGTAATATAAACACAAAGAGGCTTAAATTAAAATATTAAATTATTCAAATACTAAAATAAGTTATATGGACTGTTCACGAATAATATCTAAAGAACAACAAACTTTCTTAGATTACTACAATAATAATAAAGAAACCATTGATTCTGTTATTTTTGACAAGTTATGCGAAGAGTGTGTAACAGTTAGATACAAATGCGATATGCACGGACTTGATACTAAATATCCCCCTCAAAGTATATTGATGGATATAATTAATAATTTGAACAAAATAAATAATACAAATAAAAATATTACTCTGTCAATGGTAAAATCAATGACCGATTGCGGCGTTGATGTATTTACCAACCAACCACATTATGTTATTGATACATATTTGAAAAAAAATAAAGATAAAATTGATCCAGAAATTGTAACGATAATCAAACAAATAAAAAAAATAATTAGAAATAAATATACATATAATTTTAAAATGATGCATCACTGATTGATAAAAATCAATAAAAATTATTTGTATTTATTTTTTTTATTTTTTTGAGGTTGAGGTACTGGCGGTAATGGTGTCTTGATTAAATGGACTGGTGGTAATCCATTTTGTGTTTGTATCGCTGGTTGTAATGGTTGTAATGGTTGTAATGGTTGTAATGGTTGTAATGGTTGTAATCCATTTTGGAATTGTGGTATCGGAGGCAATGGTGGCTCTATTTGTTTTGGTTGTTGTTTCGGTTGTTGTTTCGGTTGTTGTTTTGGTTGTTGTTTTGGTTGTTGTTTTGGTTGTTGTTTTTGTTGCAATGGAGGCAATATTATGGGTTGTAATTGTGGTAATGTTGGATTATCTAATGGATTCTGAACATTAATAGTTGTTGTTGTTGTAATATTATACGATGAAAAATCAGGGAATTGTGTGGTATTTAACGGGTAAATATTTGTTGGGATAACATAATTGATTTTTTTATAAAATGCTTGATAACATACGTCTGCATCTCCTGAATCGAAATAACCTCTACAAGGAATATTACATCCTTTGATGAGAGGTTGACAATCATTTATAGTACAATTTTTTGGTTTGAATATAGTAAAACTAGTAATAACGTGGGAAATTGTATTTGTATAACTATTTAAAAGTGTTAGTTTAAAATAATTTATATCATCACCGTATGATTTTTTTCCGTATTCTTTACAAAATTTACTAAAAATATTTTTAGAAGTAAGATTTATTACATTAATTTGGGTTTTAGGAACAGGTGCAAAATTCAATAAAAATTGTGGTATTGATACATCATCCGGCATCTTATGTTGGAAAGCCAATAAAGTATGTTTTTCAGTGATATGGAAAAAATCACCTATCGCACTATTAAAAGAACTACCCCAATATCCTTTGTCAGTATATAGGGCATCCAATTCAAAAATTTCTTCTGATGTCATTTTAATTCCATTTTTATGAAATACATTATTAACTTTTTCTCCAGTAAATATTTTTAAATTTTTTCTGTAAGCAAGTAATAATTCCTCTGCAACATTTGATATGTATGGTATTATTAAAACAGATTCTCTATCTTGACTAATACACGTATTCAGTTGAGATCCAGAATATGAACAATCATCAAAAAATAGATCTATTTCATTACTGACATAAGGTGATACAGAACCTGCCGAAGTAATGGGTATCAATCTACGAATATCGAACTTTATGTTTAATTTTTTACATACATCAATAAATAAAAGTCCAACCCAAAAACTAGATTTTTTTTGATATTCTTCGCACATAATAATATTAAATGATTTGTCAGAATATTCTTTATGAAACTCCTTGATAGAATTTTCCAATTTTTCATAAAATGTATCAAATGATATGAATCGCATATTTGTAGTAACAAATTCGATGATTTTGTGGAATTCAGGTGGAATACATTGTTTGTATTTATTAACTTTATCAAAATCAATTGAAATATCACTCGAAACCATTTTTATTTTATCATAGTTTTTATCATATATTTCTTGTAAATATTTATATGGGTAGACGGTAACCATATTTAAACTATTTGAATTACTGGTATTATATATATCATACAGAATATTAAATAAAAAAATATAAAAATACAAAAAAATAATAAAATAAAAATCATGAAGGAACAGACAATGTGAATTCAATAGGTTTTTCACCGGACGAGAATTTCAAGAAGATATAACACATGTCTTTTCCATGATAATACCGAAATCCTCTGGCCTTGTTGAAAAGCATCAAGAACAAATTCTTGAATAGTTTGGGATCCGAAAACTCTGAGTAAGAACTCTTGCATGTCACGAAGCGGTCAGTTTTGTACGGATACCATGAAAGACTTTTACCTTCGAGACATTTGACATAACTACGATCACCAAACGTCTTCTTCATGATCAGTGAATTTTCTCGATAAGGTCTTGATTCTTCCTCTGTTCCGAATACGGCCCAACAATGAAAGTGTTCATACTCTGAAAGACCGTACCCGTGAAATTTTTTTCCGTATGAAGTACCGGCGTAAAACAAAGACGGCGAAATTCCATACACGGATTGTGTTTTAGAAAGCCATGTCACAACATCGCAAATCATTGTACAATACACATCAAATGATATATCGTGAGAAGTTGTGATGTAACGCAGAGTGTTCGGCATACCACCGATTGAAAAGTTGACATTGTCAGAAACACGTTGGCCCTCCCTGACCCATGAACAATGAGGACAACATTTTATTGATTTGATGTGATTGGTAGATTTTGACATGATTTGATCATAAACTCGTATATCAGAAAGCTTTATTGTGATAGATATCACGTGAGTAATTTAAATACCGATTGTAACAGAATTGACAATATGATGATAAATTCAATTTTTTTCTTTTATTTATTCAATAAATTAATAATAAATAAATTAAAAAAATATGCCCTTTATTTTTTTTTATCCATATTGTGCACAATATTTTCTACATTAGCACTGATTGATTTCGTATAGCAGGCGACATCGAATGATCCAATTTCTTTTGCTGTTTTACAAACAACAGTTTCATGATCGTCTTTATATTTTACAGTGAAGCATGATGTACTTTTATCTCCATCTTGTGAATAATGTGTTTGAAAAATTCGTTTGACATCTTTCACATTAATATTATTAATAAAATCTTCTGGTGTCATTGTCGGTCGATGGCTAATAATTTTAATTTAATAAATAAATAAATATATTGGGTAACAAACGATTACTTTTTCAATTTTTTATATTTTAATGTCACAAAAATTGAATATATATTGTGTTATAATTTAATACTTAAAATAAGTAATTAAATGTGAATAATAAAAAATAAATGCCTTGTGAAATTTGCAAAACAGATGATAAAGATGTTAAATGCATGTTTGAATGTGACCATAAATATCATTCGAGATGCATAGGAGATTTGGAAAAGAAATGTCCCATTATATCGTGCAGTAAAGATAGGAAAATAAAATAATTATTTATATTTTAATTAGGTTTTGTAAATGCTTTGACAATTTCAACGGTATCAATAACACTGTCTTTAATAGTGTCATAAATTTTTTCAAAACCTAATTTTTTACCCATTTCGAAGGATGTTTTTTTATTTAGAGTGTACAAAGTAAAATGATAATTATGTGGGACATCATTTGGTGGTTGAGGGCCGTCATAGACTGTATTTTTGAAATCATTCAATCCGACCGTATATTTAGTATCAACTAAGGTTTTTGTTGTTGGATCAATACCATAAACGAACCAATGTAACCATGTTTTACCACAAAGAGGTTTAGCATCTGGATCATAACACAAAAGGACAAGTTCTACAGCGTGAGGAGGGGCATTATCCCATGAGATCGTTGGTTGTGTATTTGTACCGTAACGGGTATACTCCAATTTCATTGTTGGTTCTTCGAAATCATTAATATTTAGTTGCATTTTATGTCGCTATTTAATTATTTAACTATTCATTGATAGCTGGGTCAGTATATATATTTTTCAAATTTATTAAATTAAATAGAGCATAAAATTGAATTCATATTATGTTAAAACAATTAATTAAATTAAGTTTATGTTGACAATTAAATGTTTGCATTTTTGAGAAGACTTCCGATGGCGGGTGTAATAACACTGCCTAAAAATAACTTTGGACTTTGTCGTTTATCTCATATTAGTACAAAAAATAACTCTACATACAATTCGGACAAACTATTAAAAATGAATAAATTATCAAGTGTTTTAATAAAAGAGAAATTGATTGAGAATATTTATAATAATCCGCTTGATAAATACAAACAATTTTATGATAATCAATATAATCTTAATGACAACAATGAAGTCATCGTCAAAATAATTGGAGATATTAATACACGACTGAATGATACAAGTATTTTGAATTTACCACAGTTTACAAAATTTAAGGATTCTTTAAACATAATAAGAACAAATGGGATTAACATATTAAATAAAAATAGTAAAAATAATATTTTGCCAGCACAGTTATATTCTTTCGTGATGAACTACGTGGAAACAATGTATGATATAGTTAAATCATGTGATGATAAAATTAATGGAACATATCATACATTATTTGCAAAAGATTTTATGAGGAATTTATGTAAACCAGGAAATAATACACGTATATTTTTCACTTTTGAAAATCTGGATATTGATTACCTAATAAATATTAGACCAACATGTTTTTACCCAGTTGCTCTCATGAATATACCTAATTTTTCACAAAATACTAATCAAATTAAGAATCAGAATAAAAATACAAATAATTTGGGACCATTAATTCCGACAAAATATGTTACAAAAGTTGTCGAGGGTAAATCACTAAATTTTAAAGAAATTACATTCCATGATTTCGGTCATAGCTATGTGATGAATAGACAAGATTCTTGGTTATTCGAGACCTGTAAAAGTCCCGTCGAGTTAGTTCAGGAATTCATTAGAAATAAAAATTGGTACATCGAAGAACTCAATAAATTACATGACACTAATTATCCCTTGTACAAAGCAGTAAAGTTATACTTGTTTGATATTGTTCATGATCGAGGATATCAATTTTACTTACCAATCCTGAGACAACAGTTCAGGGCGAATAAAAATTGGGAAAATATTAAAACGAAAATTATTCGAGGAGATTTCAATGATTCAATGGATTATATTGATGAACATATTCTAAGTAATATCGATGAAGCTAGAAAATTTCTTCTAAAAATTACGAATGATTTTATTTTTAAAGATAATATAATGAAAAAAAATAATATATTAAATAGTAATGATTCCGGATATATTATCAAAAAATATTTAGATATTGAGAGTTTTACAGGAAAACCAGTTAGTGTGATTATAGAAAAAAATGGTAGAATTATGGTAAACTTCGAAGTAAACGGCGAAATTAAAACAGCATCACTATATGAAATCGAACTATTAAGTATTAATCCCACAAATAAGATATTAACTGATGACAAAATCGGATCCTTAAATAGATACATCAAATTTATAAATTATAATCATACAGAAAATATCAAATTAGACGGTGATGCCTGTATTGTTAATTCGTCAGAAGATTTTAAGAATGTTATCAGTACCAAAGGTGATAAAACTACCAAAGGTGATAAAACTACAGAGGAATGTGGTTTGTTTGATTTAAAAAGTATCGAAATATTTAAATTAGAGCGTATCTTACAATTAATTAAGAATGATACCGCGACTAACTTTTCAGTAACTAAATTACCCGAAGTACATACAATTGATTTTGACACCGATAATATCTTGAGGGATTATGATAATTATGATCCAAAGTTAATTTTTAAAATTAATGAAATTAGTATAGAGAATAAACCCAGGGAAACGTTAAAATATATTAATTTAGATGCCAATGCGAGATTTGTCAGAGAAGATGCATTACGCAAATCATATATAAAATACGAACATACTAAAAATCCGTACGCTAATCCATATGTAACACTCAATGACGAACTGGAACTTGGAATTGTAAACACAAAAGACAATCTTGACATAGCCAAAGGAATATCATCCTTATTAACAAGATCGATTGATACAGCCAAGGATATATACGGAGGTTATCTTCCGACAAATGTGGTTTCACGGGCTCAATTAGAATACGTCAGTCCTTGGTCTGTTTCCAATTTATGGGGATCGGCGGGAAATCGATTTGTCTTATCGAGAAAGGTCGATCATAATGTACGTGAGATAATAGGGACCGCTTTAATTACATCATCGAAGGATATATTACTATTTTTTACTAGCAAATATAATAATGTAAAATATTCAGGAAGGAAGCAAGATATTGATTTCAATTTACTCACAGATGATGGACATAAATGGTTTGATCAATTTGATATGCCACCTATCGAACATTATAGGCCAGAGGGTTATAACCAACTGGCCAATTTTGCTGTAGAAAAAACACTCAGAGGTCAAAATTTGGGTAAATTATTAATTACACAAATAATAAAAAATTACGCTCTCCATTATCCCAAATCAACTATTACACATTCTCAACCATTAATATGTAGCCCAAGAGGAATATATCAAATTGCAGATGTAAGTTGGAGACCATTTATGTTAAATATAGGATTTAAACAACGGTATGGCGCCGAACAATTCTTTATCGAAAGGCATTGGTCTAAACTTGAACCAGTTATGCACAATGGTAACAAAATTGATAATATCGCTTTTAATAATAAATATGGTATGCCACAAATTTACGAAGATATTAATATTAATATTAAAAATATTAAAAATTCTGATAATTCAAATCTTCATCTTATCGATCGTATTCCTCATGTTGTTAACTTAGCACAATCAGGAATAGCCAAATTGCAATATTTCCAACTGGTTTGCACATTCGATGAGTTCAAAGAATAAATTTAAAAAAAAAATAATTAAAAAAATTGAATTAAAATTAATTGGTTTGTTTGGTAATTAATATTAATATCCATTACTTATACCCAACTAATATTTATTCATGACTTCAAACAATGTATTCTTCAGCACATTTAAAGATGTTCCAGGACATTTCGTTGAATTATTAATCGCCGAAAGTAACATGACCGGTTATGATCAATCACCTCAGGGTGTCGGTTTTACAGCTCACTTCCATCCAGAAGGTTCAACTTACCATAGAGACCATAATATCTACTATCCAAGAGGTTTGACAAAGGGAAAAAATCATATCGATATGTACATTAAGATAGCTCGAAAGGACGAAGATGAATTTTTTTCATGCACATTCGAGATAATAATTATGGACGATAAAGAAAATACTATTGATTCATCATCATTTTGTCATCCAAGATTTGAACTGGATGTCGATTGGGAAAAATTATTTAAGAAAGATAATGAAGGTAAATACGCGACAAAATATAATTTTTTTAATTCGATCATTGATGAATACGGAAATAATGAACAATTTAAACACCAAATAGATGAATTGCTAGATTTTGGGGTAAATTATGTGAATTAAATATTTTTGTTTTTTTATTCAGATTTTTATATTTTTTTATTCAGATTTTTTAATTAATTGATTCCGCAAATTATACATTTGATAATCAGCAAAGGCAGTAAATAATGTCATAACAGTTAAATACATATTACGCTACGATCTGAATAATTTTGAATGATAATGGTCGTGCGATAGCACATTGGTCATTTCGATTCCTGTATTTGAATCAACGAGTGATGACGATTTATAATATGAACTAAATGCATCAAATGTCATTATCAACGTGTACAACAACAAAAATGCAAAAATAAATTGAGTATATTTGTTATTTAAAAACATATCAATCCATTGAACGACATATCTTTTTTGAAATTTATTTGATGGAATACTCAATAACACGAACATTCCCATTTCACAAAGTAAGAGCCAAAATAATATTTCGTACTGAATCATTTTTTAATTTTAATTGTATATATTTTGATATATTTAACATCAAATTCCGTAATGAGTGTATTTATCAAATTTTTTATAAAATCTATTTGAGACTGTTTATAAAATTGAAATAAATATTATTTTATCGTACAATGTAGTTATAACGTAATAGTAAAGTTTTTGACGTAATAAGGGTTGTTACATATTTACATATTTACATATTTACATATTTACATATTTACATATAACAAATTCGCATAATCAACATGGGCTGGTACAGATTTAAAACATTTTTTGTTGCATTACGCGCAATACTGACGCTAAAGGACGATGATTTATCGTCTTTTTTCTCATCATATGAATTATTTGAAAAAGATAAAATTGGCACAGATAATGATGGAAAACTAATTGTTAATTACTACAAGGTTCTCAATTATTTGTGTGCATTGGGGAATGTAGAAAAAATGTATATACCGCCAATTATTGATTCTGAAAAAGGAGTATTTGATAACCAAATTTTATTTGAAAAAAAGATGGTCATTGATTTGAATCTCGATCCAATTAAACAAAATCATATCCTCGATATTGGATGCGGAAGAGGGCGAATTGCACATCATGTTTCAATTGAGTCGAAGGCAAAAGTTACAGGTATAAATATCGATGAAGGCCAAATTAGAGCGGCGAATTCTTATGCACTTTCATCCTTCGGTCAAAATTATTCTGATAAAACTGAATTTATAGTTTCAAATTATAATGACACTTTGCCATTCCCTGATAATTCTTTCGATGCAATTTATCAAGTTCAAGCTCTCACATATACAAAGGACATGGATAAATTATTTTCTGAAATATATAGAGTTTTGAAACCAGGAGGTCGCTTTTCATGGCTCGATTGGGTCGTGTTGGACAATTATGATCCAGACAATCTAGAACACAAAGCTCTCATAGATAATACAAAAGCCGTGATAGGAGGCGTACTAACTACTTATCCTTCTACATGGTTAGATTCGATGATAAAAAATTCGTTCAAAGTTATTAAAAGTGAAATTCCAAGTGTTGACAACGTACAATATCCGTTAATTGAAAAAGAAGCTAAATACTTCCAATCTTTCGGTTCACTTGTAAACACTTTTTCTAGGTTGAGATTAATTCCGAAACATATTAAATTATTGTTCGATAGATTTAATAAATACGGTGATGATTTCATAAAAGCCGATAAAATGAAATTATGTACAACTGTTTACCATATTGTTTTAGAGAAACCAAATTCCTAATTTTGAATATTTATTTATTAAAATATATGTTGTATATATATTATATTCGAACTAATGAGTAATTCATATAACGACAAAGATGTTTTAAGATATAAAATGAATAAATATAAGCATAAGTATTTATTGGAAAAACAAAAACAACAAAAACAATATGGTGGTGTTTGTGTAACTCCAGGCTATTTCCCAAATGAAGCCGGTATTTGTGTAAATAATGGGGAAACAATAAAATCTTCCATGCCCATTCCTGTAGATTTAGCAATCATACACAATGTAAAAGAATCCACTGATATTTGTGAAAATAAAAAATTTATAGATATATTAGAATATGAAATAATATCATTTTCTGCTGGATTAGTAAATTTTCCAATAGTCGGATCTGACACCATTAATGCGTACAAATACATTATTTTAAAAAAGAAAGATAATGAAAAAATTCAGTATACCTTTGAAACTAGCCAAGATTGGGGAAGAATAGCATGTGGAACTTTTGGTTGTGTCATAAAATATACATGTAAAAATAATGATAGTGATCTTCCATTTTATATATCAGTCAAATATGGAGTCACTGAAACGGATATAAAAGCTGACATTGATGTTGTTAAATTACTTGCTACTAAAAATTTATTTGAACTATATGTTCCATCTTTGATTATTGAACAAAAAGCAGGAGTAAAAAAACCGAGTGCTGTCGTGATGGAATATATTGATGGAACATTAGATAATATTAAACCAGAAATGTTAGCAATGAATAATTTTATTGCATTGTTTGATATATTATATCAAATAGCTGATACATTTGATGCATTCAAAAAAGTTGGATTATGGTACACAGATTATAAACCCGGCAACATATTTTATAGATGTAATAATGATAAAAAAATTCAAGTTGTATTCGGAGATCTCGGATCGTTAACTGCCGATGATTATCAATATCCACATCCTTACACATATAAGGCTCTATATGTTCCTATTTATGGTCCGAGACAGGATTCTGAACTTGTGTGGGGAGTCGCTATTATGATGTTTTTATTATTGGTAAATAAATTAGAATTAAAGAATTCTCTTGATGCAACTGTATACGAAATGGATAGTTTACAAGAAGTTGCAGATGGGGATGCATATATTGAGATCAATAATGATAATAAACAAGCAATAAAAAATTATGTTGTAATCAACAATCATAAAAATAAAGATGAAATAAATAAACAAATAAGTAAATTAGTTGATGATATATTTGAAGCGGTAAGTATAAGAGACACTGAAGGTAATCCAAAACAAATTATTAAACTTGATGATGTAATTGTGAGTTTAAAGAATATTATATCAATGATAAAAAGTTCTTAACAAATAACCAAGTAAATTTAATTTATACACTTAAACGTTGAAATATTTATTGCAAAGACTGTCACAAGTGTAATCGATAGTATAAATTCGTATACTACATGATTTGTAATTATATCACATAATGATATACATACAAAAATATACATACATACAAAGCTTTATGACAAAATCAATGTTCTTCGTTGTGTTAGAAAATCAAGATTTACAATCAACGCTACAAAAATCATTTTTCAAAATGCTCGCCGAAACTGGCACACTTCTAACCGATTATCATGGAATAAATATAACTCCAGGTGCTAACGATACAGCACATTTTTCATATTTACAATATTTGTCTTTGACATCAGGAGATGCCATACAAATAAAAAATGATGCTATTAAAACATTTGATGTAGAAAATCTTTCTAATTTATTCGAAGAAAAAGGAATATCATGGAAATCTTATGTTGAAAATTTACCTGTAGGATCCCCATTTTTATTTAATAATGATTATAACCAAATAAACTATTTAGATGAACCAGTAAATAAATTTTATCCATCATATGTGAGAAAACATAATCCTTTTATTAATTATCTTAACGTTCAAAATGATCCTAAAAAATATAAAAATATAGTTAACGCGACACAATTAATATCCGATATTGAATATGATAGAGTACCACAATATGCTTTATATATACCAAATATGACTAATAATGGTCATAATACTAATTTAGATGTTGCAAACGATGCAATGATATCGACATTTATGCCATTGTTTAAGAATAAAAACTTTACCAAAGATCGCATCTTTATCTTTCTATTCGATGAATCGTACTTCAAAACCGATCCTACGAATTTAATATATGCAACATTCTGGGGTGATTCAGTTAAAAAAGATAATAAAATTACAGAAAATTACAATCATTATAACATGTATTATACCGTTATAGATAATTTCAAATTAAAAGGTTACGAAAATCCAAAATACCCTCCAATTGTGGGCTTTATGAAAAAAAATAAATAAATTATAAATTAAAACTTTAAGAATAAATATTTTATTGTTTTAGTATTACCAAGATACTGATTGAATCTCCTATATACTTCGCTACCATTTGGTTCCCTGATAGGCTTGATTAAATTGTTATCATTAACAAAGTGGTTCAAATTTACTGATCCTGGTCCGTGCACAAAGGCAGGTTTTTTTATTTTCCATTGTATTTTACCGTCAACAAATTTGTAATATTTATTGTCTGAACTCATAATCCCTCGATAAATTATTTTTTCATTTGTTCTCAGAGTTAAAAAGAGATTATTATTTTTATCTAGTGATACATTTTTCATAATAAATGGATCTTTTGATGATCTGGACATAACGACTTGATCATCATTACAATTATTACGATATTTATCCATGACATCATACATTTCTAATAAATTTTTAACGTAACCCATATAACAACCGCAATTACAGTAACCGTCTTTAAATTTAGAAAATATATCTTTGTAACCAAAATCTATCATATAATTTGAAAATCTTTCTTCACTCGAGATGACGATTGGACTGTTAAATGATAAAAATTTTTCCATGATATCTTTTTCTGATGTGAGTGGAATTACATCAAATGCATCGATGAATATCACTATTTCGTTAGGATCGAGTGTTTTGAGGTATTCTCTCATTAGATTGAACCTCCAATAAAAATCTTTCCATTTTTCTCCCCATCCCAAAACTTTCAATTCGAGACCCAATTTTTCACAAGAACTGACCATAGATCGATAGTAGTAGTCATCATGTGTTACGACTGTACATATTTTCATTTTATGAAGTATAAATATATATATATTATGTATTCACTTGTTTATATTTGCTACTAAATAGATATATTCAATAGTATTATTTAAATTCCTTTTTCATTTTTTTTTATCCGCTCGCTGTAAATGTAAAAAGTTGAATATTAATTATGTTCAAATAATTTATATAGTTATTACACTAATTAAAAAATATAATTGAATAATATTCGTATGCAAAAATCTCATCTTAAAAATTTAAAAAGAAAAGTAGACCAAGAGTTTAATGAAATTTCTGAAAAGAAAAAAAGAGTCGATTTAGATTTAGAAAAATTTACTGAAATTAAAAAACAACTTGATGAATTATTTGTTAAGAATGAAGAAGAACTAAAATCTGAAGAGAAGGATGTTGTAATCACGTCTGTCCCTTACGAAAAAGACTGTGATAGATATGCATGTGGATGCACTAGTGGTTATTATACCGGATTTTTAGGTGCATTGTTTTCACACAAATCAGAAAATTTAAATTTAGTAACTGAAATTAATGACTATCTTAATATGATTGCAGAAGTTAAATACAATCGTCTCTGTAAAAAAGTCTACAAAGATGATCCAAAGGGTGAGAAATACAGTAGATTCGGTATCCTACATCAATATGATATAGTTTTTACCTTTGAAAAAAATGACAAATTCACCGAATCTGTTTAATTTACTCAATTTATTTAATTTATTTAATTTATTCAGATTGTAATAATTGATTAACGACATTTTTATTATTATACAGGGTATAAGCCAAACGAGTAAATCCATAATATTGAGTTGGTAAAATAAAATTATCACCCAATGCCAAAATCATAAGATCATAAATTGTCTCAATAATAACTTGCGTATCATTGTTTTTTACGGTTAAATGAATTGGTCTGTTGGTCTCGTTTAAACATGTTATAAATGTAAATATTTTGATGTCAAGGTTTTTATAATGATCAAGAACCTCTTTACTGTCTGTAGCCAAAAAAACGTTACGGTCATCTAGATTGGATTTATTGTTATTATACAAATCTATATAATTTGTCTGGTAATCTGTATTTCTTATATGCACGGATGTATACGGTTTTTCTATTTTGTCATATCTATTGTTAATTTCATCGATTAACCATTTATTTATTCGCAATAATTTTAAAATATTAAAAGATCCTAATCCGCCACCACATTCGTTATGTACAATTATATCTTCATCATATTCTTGCATAAAATTAATGTTGGATGGTATATTAGTAGTTTTATCACCTTGGGTTTCAACAATACGATGACATCCTTCTCTGAATTCGACTCTATAGGTAAATAATTTATTAGTTAAAATAGATGGAAAAACAGTAAAATCTTTACTATTTATTAATTCTTTAATAGTATTACTATCATAAATAACATTTACTGTTATATCGTTCAAAAAAGTAAAGTAGTCGCCAAATGATGATCTAAAAAATGAATTATATGATGTATCGATCAATAAACATCTTGAATTTTTTTCACAATAATTATAGCAATTATTAATTTGGCATAGTATATCATTCAACCCTCCCAATGGTCTACACAATAAATATTTCATCATATTTATTATAAATATTATTATTTTTGAATATAAACTAAACTTTAAGATAAATTTCTAACAGTAACAGGAACGGAAATTTGGTGTGATTGAGCATCTTGTGGTATTTGTGGATGCTTTAATTGGAAATACAACGAGGTTAATTTTAGTATAGCGGCACACATGGCACTAAACGCAGCAACAAAGGATGCGCCAAATGTCCCCATTGATGTAACACATGAAATTTCCGCGGATGTACATTTAACACCGCAATTAAAGTTGTAAATAACTGCAGAAGATGCTGATAATGCACCAATAGCAGACAAAACTAAGACCCAAGATGCAGATTCAATGTCGTATTTAGTTGTTGTAACGAATTTTCTGTTCGGATTAAAATGTAATGTAAGTGAATACATGCCAAATGAAATCAGTGCAAACAAAGCAGCAATTGTTGCACAGGAAACTGTAAGTGATGCTAAAATATATGCCTCATAACACGGTACTGCAGATGACATTTATATATTTAAATATTTATTTACTAATTTATTCTAAACAATCGAATAAATTAGTAAATATTTAGACATATATTTTAATATTATAACTTCAATTTTTTATTAAATTGTCAAATAAATATAGATTAGTGTGATATACAATGGCCGATAGCATTGATAATAAAAATAAAATAGTTAAATATACAAATAAATTGGGTAATACATCAGATTCAAATAAAATGCAAATTTATCAAAAAAAAATATTATTTTATGGGGGAGCAGTTATAACAAAAAATGATTCCGAATATGTTTCGTCCGCGATCGCATATGAAGGTAAAGCACCAGGGTTACAAGTCCAATTATTGGATTCAAACAATTCAACCAAAACTTATGTAGTAATTTTTAGCGTTGGAGATGAAATATTTTCTGGTTTAACCGAGTTTGCTAATAAATACAACATAACCGGGGCTCATTTCACAGCAATAGGAGCAATGAGTAAGGGTACATTGGGATGGTATTCTCCGGAAAAGAAGGCTTATAAAAAAATTCACATCGATGGACAAGCAGAAATTTGTTCGTTGATCGGTAATATTGCATTGTATAATGGAAAACCGGTTGTTCACGCTCACACGGTTGTTGCCCCGAATGATGGAATAACTAAAGGAGGACATCTTATCGAAGGATATGTTTGGCCCACACTCGAAGTTTTTGTTACAGTTGAATCGAATCCAATACTTAAAAGTTTTGATGACAAAACAGGTTTGGTACTCATAAATCCTAATCCAAATAAAACATAAAAATATAAAAATATAAAAATAAATAAAAAATTTAGTAACCAAGAAGACTATCGTAAAAACGTCTGTTTCTGTAGTACAATACATAAGTTGTATTACCGAAACTAAAAAAGCCACTCGTTCGTTTATCCCACATAATAATATCTGGATTTTCTTCATGAATCCATTTCTGATGAAGATCAAAATGCATATGTTCCATATAATTTAATTCAATTTTGTTTGATCCTTTATTAAATGCCTCAATCAATTTTGCCTTGACGTCAACATATGTTTTTTTGGCCTCGGCGAGCGTTTCCTGTTCTTTCTTAGTCATCTCCAGATTCTTCTCTTCATTATATTTTTCCACGTTGACAACGAGCTTGGTATAGAAGTTATCTGAATAATCAGTAGAACTATCAGAGTTACCGGTATCAGTTCCTACCCTCTTCCATTCCAATTTAGTTTGTCCCCAATATCTAGACGGAACGAACTCAATTAAAATGTTCGGATCTTTGTTTTCTTTCCTAATCAATTCCAAGACAAACGGACCGAATTCAGTATAAGGAATTTGAATATGATTATCATATCCATGTGAATTAGAATCAAAGCACACACAATTAATACCATTTGTAGAATTTCTTATCATTAGATGTTTCATACCCTCCAACACTTCTGGAGCGTATTTGATACATTGTTCCCTATGTGTCGGTTGCATTTTACTCATATGTTTGATCCTCTCATCTTCAATCCTTTTCAACTCTTTCATTTTATTTTGGTTTGAAAGCATACTCAGGTTAGCCATTGTGTTATTAATACCAAAACAAAACAAAACAAAACAAAATAAAACAAAATAAAATTATTGTTGTTATAATCTCTTTATTAAAGATTTGAGTAGGATGTTTTAATCTTCAACTTTTTTGAATAAAGTCATCAACCCCAATATTTGTAAAATTTGTAAAATTTGCGAAATTTGGCATATTTATACCCAGCCCTAAATATAATGTCGTATGTTAAAAATATATATAAATCGATTCACTTAGTAATAAATATGTTAAGTTTGATCGCAAATTGTCAAAATAAAAAACTATTATCGACTTGTGGTATCCCTTTAATTTCAATGAACTCAATACATTTAAATACAATTTAATAGCCAAAGTGAATGATAACATATTTATAAACATTTTAATTTGTGTCTAAATATTTGGTCTGGATAAATTGTATTAATATTTGATTCTAATTTATTCATATGTTGACATATTACAGATTTATTTAAAAGAATTTTTATACACGATTCGTACATGTATTGATCTTCCTCTTTAATTTTATCACTCCATCCTGCGATGGGCTTAATCTTTAATGATCCTTCAAATATCTCAAAAGACAAGATAATATTTAAAATATGAGATTCTATAAAACGTTTCATTGAATTGAATTTTTGTTTCGTATTACATTTAATACCTAATAAATATTCATATACATATTCTGAATCTTTTTCATGAATCATTGAACTATCTAATCCGGATCGCAGTGCATCCATCGTGACATTAAACGTTGACTGTGTTATATTTCTAACAGTATTGTCATATGGACTAACAACATTGGGTATTTTAATAATTCCAGATGATTTACTTTTATTGTCATTTTTAGAAGACAAATTTTGTCCCACTGCAATAGGGTCCGGATAGTGCCATTCAGAATAGTACTTACTAAATACTTCAATAACAGTGGAACTATTAACATCCTTATTTTTATAAAGATGGGCTAACATAATAAGAATATTGATCCCATTTAAATAACAAAAAGATTGTCCGTAAATACCTAAATTTTTGAATCGATCCTTCACAATGGCTAATGAAATTTTAAAATCATTTAATTTTCCGATGCTATTAATCGTATTATAAATGGTCTTTGATGCTTGAATAATATCAAGATCTTCGATATTTCCATCATGAAAATGTAGATCAATACTAATTTCAAAGTCATTACACATGTATTTCATTTTTAAATAAGACGAATGTTGATTTTGAACTAGTTGAATATCATAAAATGATCCAGCAAAAGTTAATTTTTTTTTAATTAATTTGTAAATTTCATTTTGCCCATTATTTGTATTTGTATTTGTATTTGTATTTGTATTTGTATTTGTGTTGTTACATATAACGAGATCGAGGTCTGAACTATTATTGTAATTGTTATTATTTGTACTGTCTTCAACATCGAATATACTCGAACCACCGATGTAAACTTTTTGTCCAGTTATTATTTCGATTTCGTGGATGATTTCACTTTTTGAGTAATGATTTTTTGAACTGACACATAATATAGGTTCAACATAATTATCATTACCATAAGTCGTAAGATGAATAGTATCAAGTTCCATCACATGTTTAATTAATTTAAAAGATTTGATATCAATGTCATCCTGATCATCAAACCTTCCTAATGAAATGTGTGGAGTGTAATTAGTTTTTTGCAGATGTAAGAGATCATCAATATCATTTCTCATACTAAATAATAATTCAGTTGTTGCAGTCGATGGGAATAAGCATAACATTTTGTATTTATTTAATTCTAACATATCCACTCTATCAAAAACTAATTTTGATCCTAAATATTTATTGCGAATCAATTTGTTAATTTTATGATATGCATAGTCTAACTCATCAAGATCCAAAAAACCGTAGTAAATATTCAAATGTGCCATCCATCTATCATAACCAGGATCGTATTTTTTTCTAATACGATCGATATCATTATTGTCATCATTTTTTATTATCAACATTAAACTCGTGTTTCTATTATCGCCAACAAATCTTGATTGGTCATTATTATTTTTGTCGACTAATTGTAAATTGCACTCTACTGGATAATGATCAGAAAAGGGAATATCGCGACGAACAATAAAATTTATGACATCACAATTTTTATTGAAATATATTCTGTCATATCTTTTTGCCAAATTAGAATTTGTATTTTCCTCGGCTAATTTATTTGTAAACGGATCGTATGTACTTATCTTATTATTATAATTATCGGGTATTTCATCAGTTACATCAGTAAAATTAGCTAACTGGGGGATTTTGTCATCTGTTATATTAAAATCTCCGACAATTATTCCTGGTAATTCAATATTAATATTTTTCAGAATGACATCTAATTGTATTTTTCTTTTCTCGTCTGCTTTACTTTGATGATCACTAGTTAAATGAATTCCGATAAATTGTACTTCATTATCATTTTGATCATTAAGTATAATCTTAAGTGCTTGCTTAGATGAATTTAAATTTATTAAACTAATATCATTGATTTTTTGCCTAGTTAAAAACATAATATTATTAATTTTTAGATCTGTCGCAGCAATCTCGTAATTTTTAAACTCTTCACGTTGCCTAATATAATCAACAATCGACTCATTAACTTCTTGTAAGCATATGATATCCGCATTACTTTCTGAAAGGTATTTGATAATGAATTCTTTTCTTTTTTCCAATGAGTCGTTATCTAAAATATTATACGATAAAATACTAATTGTTTCTCCTAATTTTACATCTGGAGATATTATTTCATTGAGGCTATAGTCCCGGGTGTTTCTATCCCAAATGATTTTATCTTTGTATTTGAAGTAATAAACTCTGTGCCAAGGTATGTCACCACCATTATTAATATCTTTCCAAGACGAAAATCTTTTTTCCAAGTTTTTATTTAAAATACGATCTAAATAACCTATAACAATATGGCTGGATGATATTTGTTTATTTCCTTTAATTTTTTTGAAGACTTCAATAGAAGTCGGAAAAGATTTATTTTTTTCAGCCATATTAGCAAATGACTATTATAATAATTATAATAATGCAAACTATTTATATTGACCATAGTCATTCTGTTATTCAATGTTTTACTCCCCGTATAATTTTAATTATGGTAGTAAAATGTATTATGTCAACAAATATAAGTACAAGTGATCCAGGACATGTTGATCCAAACGTTATTGTAGTGTCGTTACCTATATTGATGCCGACTCCAATTTCTCCTAACAAAGGATCAGAAACTGATGGCATTCTTTATTACATGTCTTTTCAGCAAAATAATTATCCGTCGCTAGCTAATACGCCAATAAAAATTATGCGTTCTTCAATAGGAGGTCCTGCTTTTAGATATCAATATAATGCATTTATCGGGACAGTTCTTGTCAAAGAGTACAACGATCCACAATTATATAGTGAAATTCCCAACCCAAATAATTATTTACCACTTTGTATTTTATATGCTAATTTTTTTAGATATGCTTTCATGTTTAATACTCAAGTCGTTCCAGCAACAGGTGCAATCCCATTATCAGCAAAATATGCCAATCTAATAAATACATGTGTGACTCAGGCAAATAATAATAAAAACATACAAACAGTTATATCTGATTTAGTTACACTATCAAAAAATGTATTGAGTACCGCCGATGCAACATCAATATTGAATCAAGAAGAGTCCCAGCTAGAATTATACATAAATACATTCCCAAGTTCTACTGACCAAAAAACAGTTACCGGAATGATTCAGGCTTACTGGATTATGATCAAAACACAAACATTAAATATTAATTACGGACAATTAGAAAATCCCCAAAGTTAAAATAAACAAATAAATAAATAAATAAATAAATAAATAAAAAATTAATATTTATCAAATAGTGGTAATTTTATAATGGGTAATTCAACAAAATCGACATCATCGGGTAATTTCACAAGATATTCCTTTGTATTTTTTGATATGAATGGTTCATCTTTATTTTCACCACATTTATTTAGTACAACAGTATGTTCCTTTCCTTTATTATCACAATAATTAAATGTGACATCACTCAATTTAACTATTTGACTTTCATCATTAACCTTATTCCATCCACCAGTTTTCCTTTCACACAACTCTTTATATTCTTCAAATTCTTTTTCATTGATTCCGCAAAAACGTTCATCATAATCGCATTTAAGTGGCCTTATCGCTCTGTTAAACACAAATAACTTGTATTCATTTTCATGCCAAAATTTATTATCAGCAAAATAAGCGATCGACGTAGGTGAAATCCAAACACCTTTAGAACCTTCACGAATTAAATGACCTTCATCGTAACAACTCGAACACATATTGCAATAATTTTTAGTTTTTACCTCTCTACGCTTTCTTTTATTTCCAATTACAGTTTCTTCATCATCAGAAAAATCTTCCATAATTGTACCAACCATATGAGTACAATTCGAACTAAACATGTGTAGATCTTTATATTTCGGTTTTAAAGCATTAAATCCATCTTCGTCTCGAAAGAAATCATACAATTTAATTAAATTCATTTTAGTAAGAAATGTAACGTCATCACTTTTTGATAGATCAGCAACTAACAAATCATCATCATGTTTTATTTCTATCGTAACATATTTTTTATTGATTTGCCTTGTGATTTTATAGATAATGTTTTTATTTGAGATACTACAAAAGAAATAGGCCAATCTATCATAATCAGATTTATACCAGTGTCGTTTATCACTATCTGTAAATGTAGCTTGTACCGTCCACTTGTCTACAATAGCATAACCAACGGTATCATCCTTTTTTAAATCCTCGTTAAATCGTCCTGGTTCTAAAAAAATTTGCCATATTAGAATGTCTTTCCAGTATGATCCGATTAAATATTCAAGCTTTTTTCTAACATCTAAAGCGACTGTTGTGATACCATTCATATCTGTGACACTGTCCATTCGCTGTTTTATTGAGTTTTTACTGAAAAATTATAATTATAATACATTTTTGAATATATTTAAGTTCAATTTTTATTAAAAATTTGATGGGATAAAAAATTGAAAAATAATTAGTAAAAAAAAAATGTTAATAACAAATTAAGTTATATATAATTAATCAACAATCAAATGGAAAAATCGTCAAATACATTTTGTGGAACTTTTAAAGATTTAATTCCAGTTAGTAATATCAATTTAACCAATAGTTCGAACAATAGCGAATATGATCAAAATAATCAAAATAATCAAAATAATCAAAATAATCAAAAATCAAATGTAAAATTATATGAAACACATGTTAATCGTTCATTCACACCATTCAATGAACACATGATCAAATGTTTAAATAAAATTAAAAATGAATTATTTGACCCACTTGCATTCAAATATTGGAATAATGTCGCGATATGTGGTGGTTATGTTTTAGATCTTTTATATAATATTGAAAAGAGTTCTGATGTTGATCTTTATATTTACAAAGTTAAAGATCAATCAACTATTGATGAAATTGCAAACTATATAACTCGCCTCACGAAAGGAAAAGTTATTCATGAGTCGAAAGGAGTTATGACAATTAGAACAAAAAATAATAAATCCATTCAAATTATCAATACGGGAAATAAACAGTCAATATCGGATATTTTAAATAAATTCGATATTAACATATGCAAAGTTGCATTCGATGGTTATCAAATAATTGTAGATCCAAGTTCTGTATCTGAAATTAGAAATAGAACAATTGTATTCAACGGTTCGGCATTAAAACATCAAACATCAGAACGCATTGGAAAATACGTACACAAAAAACAATTTGGATTGTTAGTTGAAAAAAATACTCTTAATAATGTTAGTCCGTTGTACCTATTCAGAGAATCACACGGGTTCGATAAATTTATGCAATTATCTAAATTACTCCAGGATTATACACTTCAAAATATTTATAAACTCCTTGTTATTAGAACTAACTTTGATTCTAATAATTTAAATGCAATGGTAAAATATGCTACTGGAGACAAATTAGCAAAATATGATGATTCACAACATGAAGAAACTGCATTGACTGGAAAGTCATTAACATCATATATAAAAGAAAAAGAATTTTATGACATGAATCAATTTAATCAATTTGGTCAACCAAAATTATTTGAAGCCATACGGAAAGGTAATTACACTCCAAACGATCTTTACGGACAACAAATCTCCGATATGTGCGGATTCAACACAACATGCATGATGGTATTATTTGAACCTGATGAACATAAAGTTATCGGATTTTTAAAGGACATTTATAAAGTTGGCAGTAAGAATATGAACCAATACAAAATTAATTATCTCACAATGTCTTCACTGTTAAGCAGATTAGATATTGTTTCTTACTTGATGAACTCCACAAATTACAGAGATGTAATGAAAATCGCTATGAAGGAGGATAATTTAGAATTATACAAATTAGCGTATTGTACTCATTCATCGAAAGATAGATATCTATTTAGTAAAGAAGAATTACTTAAATATTCGGCATTCTCAATTTATGAGGAATTGTACGGTACCGATGATATTAATCAAAATGTAAGAAAAAACGTCAGTGACGATTATACACAATATCTCAAAGACATTACTGTGGATGAGTTTATCGTCAAGTATTCGAAAATGGGTGATACCGAAAAAAATAAAGTTAAGAATTTTTTGATTGCCAATTCTGTCAAAGAAATAAAATGTGTTGATGTTTCCATGGTTAACGAAATGTCGACTGTAGAAATTATGTTGTACAATATTCAATTGGATAAAATTAACCACTCAACGAAAATACAATACAACAAATTATTAAAAAATATTTTATCACAAGATTCATATAAAAAACATACTACAGTCAATTACGAAAATCCAACTAAACACAAAACTATTGAATATCGTGCAAATTTGATCGAGATCCATTCGAAAAAGAAAATTTCACATGATTATAAATTCGATGATGAACTCATTAATAATTTGATTGTAGAAATGGATGATCCACAAATGGTTTCTCACACAACATATAAAAGATTTTTAATGGATATGTTGAAGAATTATGAAGTAAAAGAAAATCTTAAAAAGTATGCGAATGATCATCTTAGAAAAACTAATGATCCGACTCTGTATTCTGAAATTTTGTCGAATACAAGTGATCATGATTTAACGTATTCAGAATCTATTCTTAATACAAACTATGTCAGAAAAGAAAATGCATTAGGTTATACTCCATGTGATATTATTACTTATCAAACTCTTCGTGACTATGCAAACAATTATGGAGTTAGTGATAACCAACATAATAAGTATATTGATCCTCATTATAGTTCTAAAAATTTGTCTAATAGACGTAAAAGTGTTCGTAATATAAATCGTAATCTTCCAATTATGCCGTATACAGGAACACCAACTATGGGTGCTATTCTTGAACTTCTTCCCGAATTAGATGTTACCGTTAACCATGTTCGATCAGATTCTGAACACCATGATATAAATGAATTTATTGATGAAGAAGATGAAGAAGATGATGATTTTTTCTTAGAAAAAGATGAAGAACAAGAAGAAGAAGAGGAGGAAGAAGAAGAAGAACAAATTGAACAAATAAAAATAAAGCCTAAAAAAGTCATAGTCGAAAGTAAAAAGAAAATAATTAAATAATAAAATAAAATTTGAATTTATTAATATATTGGGGTGTTAAAAAAGAAAAAGACCTTGATTACACAAACTCTGTACCAGATACCCAATTCGACTCGATTTAACTTACTAAATCCAATCAAATCCAATTAATAAATGGCATTCTCATACAACGTAGCTAACACTAATGCAACTGTCGCTGCATTCAAGAATCTCATTCTTCCCATGGCATCTGTGATTTTGAGCGATATGACTCAATCTGGATGGATGACAAATGTTCAATGGGAATTACCTTGCCAACGTAAGGTTACTGGAGAACAAGAATCATTCAGTTTCATTTCAGAAGAAGTTCTATCCGATGCTCACACGAGCACTTCGAAATTCGTTGATCTGTTTAAAGGAACTGACCTGACTTTTGTATCACGTCCCAAGAAATCACTTGAGCGCGTAAACGAAAAATTTTCAGGCGGTTTGGCTCGATATGACGCGGGGAAAGGCGGTGCCGATTTCTTCTTTAAGGTCATTTCCGATTTTTCGGCCGTTCGAGTATCCGTCAAGGCATCCAACGTTTATGAAGCTGTCGAAAAGATTCAACAAGTGATTCGTGATAACGGTGGTGTTTATCGTGTTCGCAACCACATCACCGAAGTTGACGAATCAGGGAAGCCTAAAGTTGGTGCGGCTATGAAAGATATTATTCTTTATATGTTTGCATTCGTACCATCAACGGGTTATGTTGTTGAAATGCAGATCGGAAGTCCATTCGCTAGCAAGACATTTGAAATCGATTCTGTGATTCGTGGTATGCGGTCTCGAAAGGAATCGATCGAAAACGTTATCGATTTGTGGAATGATGACACTTACAGTAAGATCTCGGCTGAAATCCTAAAGGGTCCTCTGGGTAACCCGGACTTTGTGAAGCAAACGCTTGAAGCCCTTTACTCAAAAAAAAATCAGGCCGTTCCTACAGACGTTTTGGGTTCTGCATTGTTTGAATTTCAGTAAAATCGAAAAATTTGAACAATAATTTATTTATAAAACATTCATTAATATGAATTAAATTAAATTAAATAAAATTAAATAAGATCATGTCAAAATATTTACAATTCTTCGGAAAGGCTTATAAAAGTGATAAATTTATGTTTATACATGGATTAGGTATTCCAATAAACTTGAATATATTTAGTTCATCAGAACATCATAAAGAACAGATGTTAAGTTTAATCAATAAAAATAAAAATTTATTTCTATCGGGAAGCTTGATTACAAATCCGTATAGAGTTCATCCCCAAATGTTGTTTGTAAATGCAAATGTTCAATCCAGTAACAAAACAGTGGAACAATGGAATACAGGACCATTTCATGATTTTGATTTCAATGCGGTCACAAAACAAAATAATGTCAGACTAAATGGTTCTGGCGATTGGTCAATGATGCATTCTAACACAATGAGAGAAATCAAAGAAGGGAAAATAATATTGGGTGATGATAATAAGTTGACCTTTCAAGACATTCATGACAAATCAAAAGTATTGACTGATTTATTAATGGAGTGTAACATAGATCCAAATGAATTAGCTATCAAACATTATCCGTTTTGGAATAAGGATAAAAAAATTGTTGTGAGTGATTATGATTGGGTTCGACCACAAAAACAAGAACAAGAATCTGATCGTAATTTGGCCAATAGTAAAATCAAAGACTTGATTGGTTATTATGTAGAATCATTTCACGGTGTAGAAGGCTATGAACGAGATAATGATGACGATTGAACATCATAATTTAAAGATTTAATTTCCATAATAACAATAATAATAAATAAAATATAAGATATAAATTGTAATAAATTATAATACATGAACGAAAAAACATGTCCTATTTGTATTGATGAAATTGATGAAAAAAATGTAGTAATTTTATGTAATAATAAACATTATGTTTGCAATAAATGCATTAAATTTCTAATAGAAAATAAAATTACAAAATGTCATTCATGCAGAGTACAAATTTACAGTTCTGTAATTAATTTATACGAAACAAAAAATTTAAATAAAAACACAAATACAAATAAAGATAAATATGAAAAAATAAATGTATTTAATGATGTAATTACATTCGGCAGAATTGCCACAATGCAAGTATCCAGATATGGGGATCTTAGAACTCCTCAATATCTTAACATCACGTTACCAAAACTACCCATTAAAAATCAATAAAAAAATTGAATGTTAATTTTATTTGATAATCCTTTATGCTTTAACTTTTAATTATACTACTGAAGTAAATTTGCGTCCGATTAAATCAATCAAAACTATCTAAATGGGTAAGACGCGTGTATGTAAGGTTTGCAGTGTTCTTGTTACTTCTCCTGACAAGTACAAGAAGTACAATGGTTATTGTCATGCTTGTTTCCAAAAGCATCTGGGAGTTGTTCATCTGTCATTCGCATGTTCTCGTTGTGGAACTACGGGAGGTATCATCCGCGCTGGGTTTATGAACAAGTTGTTTTGTACCGACTGCATGAACGACAAGGGTCATATCTGTGTCAACATCCATTCGGCATGTCTTCTGGACCACAAGTGTTGTTTTTGCAGTGATAAGCGTGCGTTCCAAAAGGAGGGAACTTACGATGGATACATCGATGGTGTAGGTGATGTCGCTACTCTCAACCGATGGTCTCTCTACTGTTCTGCATGCGACAAGTTTTTCGCTCAGATGGCAGGAGGTACCGGAGAGATTTATGTGCCGGCGAGCGAACGTGTTGAGGATTCTGACAATGGAGATTTTTTTTCCTGATTTTTTTATTTAATTTTTATTTTGATTTTTATAAAAATTGAATTATAAATATGCATATATATAATCCATTATAAAATTCATGAATCAAACAATATTTAAATAATGAAGTTCGAAGACTATTCTGTTGTCAATTCTGGTTCATATGATACAATTGAGGGTGATAATCTGTTGATTAGGTGTGGAGTTCGTGCACAACATTTAATAGGAAGTAACTGCGAATCAGCATCAAATGTCGTAATTGATAAAGTCACGGGGACAGGAAATAATATTTGGTCAGTATCCCCTCTTATTTCAAATGATAATATCGTGTATAAAATTTTTAATAAATTATTTGGACGTGATTCTGAAATAAATTATAAATCCCGTTATTATCATGAGGAAGATTTTATAATTACAACAAGACATACAGCGTCATGGGATAAATATGGTAAGAGTTTTAGTTTTAATATTAATCTCGATCTTAATCCTAATAATCATACAGAAAAATCATATAATTATACAATTTATGTAAATAATTCCGGACAAATATATACGCACATTCGGGAATCTTTTTCGAATGATTCAAAGGAATCATACATGGTAATAAGTCGGGAACACACATCAGAGAAGGGGTTTTCAACAGAAATAGAAAAAGTCTATGATAATAAAACAAAAAAAGAAATTCCCATAATTGGAAACATTCATGATTATTTCAAAGTTGATGAAAAAATTAATATTTGTGATAAATCATTTGATTTAAAAATTATCAATAATTTTGTATGCGACGACAAAAATCGTAAACTGTTTTCAATTTATCTAAATAAATAAAATAATAAATAAAATACTAGGATGAAATTGTGTTCAATCCATGCCAAAGAGTCTTCACAGAATCCTTGGGAACAGTCTTTGACACGACAATCACGATGTCAAAACTCTTGTTGGGGTTTGAAACATCGCAAATGTAATATCCCTTCGCGAAAAACTCCTGCTGGATTTCCTTGAAAGGGTGAGCAACTCCCCTCTTTTCCCAAGTATCCTTCCTGCGATGAGTCCAATGATGCGAATCATCATTGAAACCGTAATGGAACACATGACCGGGAAAAGACTTGCCGTCACAACCAAAATAAGTTGTGAGAAAATCTGTACGCTGGAGGATGCCTTGTTTGCCGGTCTTTTCGACGAAGGCGATAGCCCTTTCAATTTCGGATCTCAAAGCCCTCTTGTACATTTCACAACCCTTCTTGAATGTCTCATCAAATTGACGAATTTGTTGGACATGTTGGACCTGTTGGACATGTTGGACATGTTGGACCTGTTGGACCTGTTGGACCTGAAATTGTTGAGCTTGTTGAGCCTGAAATTGATGAGCTTGATGAGCCTGTTGAGCTTGTTGAGCTTGGTGAGCCTGGTGAGCTTGTTGAGCCTGAGCATGTAAATATGCCTGCATAAAAGCATGGGCGTACATTGTAGCAAACGTTTCAGGGTTCATTCTTGTTCAAAAAAAGAAATTAAAGACGCAAAATTTTATCGAAATGTAAAATCGATGAGTGATAATAATGTCGAATAAAAATAGACTTTACAGTGTAATTGAACATTCAATTTTTTGTAAGGAAAAAACGACAAGATTGAGCTTAATAGTACACTCCATTACTGTTGTAATAAACCAAGTCTGTTAATTCCTCCGATAGTCAAATTATTGCGAAGGAGTTGCATTATTTGTTGTTGTTGGTCTTCAGTTACGACGGCCATTACAGCTTGTCCAATGGCTGTTGTAACTTGTCTCAACAAAAGATTTTCTTCTGTGAGATGTTTTTCATTATCAATACTATTATCTAATTCATTTGAATCAACATTGTTATTATTATACCATGTAACGATGTTGTTTAGCATATCATATGTATAATCCAAGACCTTATGGTCAATAGTTTTGGCAGTGAAACTAACATTTACATCGATCGGTTGATTGTTTTTCAATGTATGAATTAATACTTGACGGTTGATACCAACTAAATCACCTGTTGCCTTTAACAAATAATGGTTGTATGCCATATTTATAACAATTTCATTATTTTCAATTATGCCTAAATATTCATTGTTGATCATTGATTTGAATTCATTTTGAAGATCATTATAAGCGGTTTTTATAATATCATTTTCGACATAAATATTTTCTTGCGTAATCCCCGTGTTATTTCTAACAGCAGCATACAATGTTGGGTTTGGAGCCGTTGAGTAATGTTCATATATATCGACTTTTATACAATGTCTAAAATGTTCTCCCCGTGAATAATTTCCACCATGCCAATAAAACCAAAGACTGTTTGGATTTTTAGAAAGTGGTAATACAACTGCAACGGGATTGCAATCATATTGACATTTGTTAAGTGGAATTTCATTATTATTAATAACGAAGTATTGCGTCAAAACTATTTTGTTGCCTTCAATAGTGTAAGTAACCTTATAATAACCTTTTTGGAATTGTTCCAGTTCTTTAATTTTATTATCGACAGTTGGGTTGTAATTATTGGGATAGGCTAAAACCAAATTTTGACCATTATTATATTTACTGGGTTCGATGAACCACCCTAAATATTTAGCTTTAAAATCTGTTGCTTGATTTGCCAAATTGGCCGAATAAAAATTTTTATGCAGGTATCCGTAATTTGGATTATTCATTGGATATTCATGTCTGCGATACCGTCCTTTTTTGTCATGATGGTTACCAATAGTGATACTATCATTATAGCATCCTGGAGCATCAAAACTTGTTGGAACATCTTGAACCTTAAATTTTTCTTTTAGTTTATTATGATAGTTCTCATAAAATTTTTCGTTAGCGAGTCTGTGTTGTTCTTTTATAATCATTAACCTCGATTGATAAAATTTATCATAATCAGTTTTGACTTGTTCAACTTGACCCTTATAAGTGTTGAATATAGTAGTTTTACTACAGGCATTAATTTGCGTTAAACACTCTTTGATACTTTTACCTAATTCTAGGACTTTTTTGACTTCACTCAATTCTGCCTTACTAATTTTTCTCGGCGTTTTTTCATTATATCTGGATTGCACCAAAATCATAAAAATACAAACTAACCAAGAATATATAATCGGATTTGATATTTGTCCATCATAGTTGATACACTTAGCAATGGATTTAATATTGAAATCAAAATCAGAATCTGATTCAAAGCTTTTTACTATTTCTAATAAATTATCAGCAGATCCATCACCATTAATAAATCGATTATTGGGAACTGTATCGCAAATGTAAGTTTTCAATGTTGTAAATAGATTTTTGAATTCTTCAGAAGTTAATGCAAATGGACCTGTTACCTTATTATTATACACATAGATCTCCTGTAGAAATTTATAACGTTCAGAAAGTTGTTGATTATTTAAAACAGATGTTAGTTTCTCATTAATTGTAGAAAGCATGATTTTAATGTCGTTCAGATTACTTTTCACAATTGATTCAATATTGTTCAACATATTTTCGATCCGATAGTTGATATTTTTAAGTTGAATAAATTCATTAATGCATGTATAATGAATTATTGTAAGGTGTTTTTCTATTCTATCAAACCGTTCGTTTATTACGGTCGCTAATTTACTAATTGTTTCATTAAACATTCTAGAAAACATTTGCATTTCGCTCGGTCCTTTCTTTTTAAATAATCCCGCGATGGCCAAAACGGATGAACCTATTGAACCAAAACTAACAAGATTTTCAAAAATGTTTCCGACAACGGTTCCAACATTATTCATATTTTCAATTGCTGATGCGATATTACAGAGATTGTATCCGATCGCACCAACACGATACAAATCCTCATTTTGAATGCGTGCACCGACTTGTGCCAAAAAAGCACAGCTCTTGTTACAAGTTTCAATTCTCTGCTGACGAACTATACGATTGTGTGCGTCACTAATAGATTTTCGAAGATTTTCATCATTTGCTAATAATTCATTCAATTTATCATTAGTTTTTACACCCATTTCTTTTAACTTATCCATCGATTTTTTTTGATCATCTAGGGCCTCATGAGTTATATCGTGATTAACTTCGCTTATATTATGTACGAGTTTATTGCGGAGATGCATACGTTCTAAAATTGATGCTGTTTCTTGACGATAGCGTACATTTTCAACAGATGCAGATTGTTGCAAACTAATATTAGCTGTATTTGATGCTTTCAAATTGATATAATCTGTGTTTGTTATGACATATTGTTTAATACTTGGTGTTTCCAGCAGAAGGTTAATTGCATGCAAAGTTTTTATATCAGTAGAATTTTTGGGAATAATTTCATTAATAACCTTAAATACCTCTTTTCCCAACTCCTCACGATTCCGATCTTTTCCGTAATGTTCACTGACCTCGATAAAATCTTCTATGTAAGGGACATGTTTCAATATGAAAAGGTCCTCACTTTCTAAGGTCAATTTAGCATCAGTAAAAATCTTATTAGCTATGTGCGGCTGGTTCATTTTAATATTCACTTGTTCAACCATGATACGAGCCTCATTTTGAATTTCTTGAATATCTGCCATCGGTTTAAATTATATCAGTTACTGTGGTTATTTTATTAAATATTGTGATTGTAATTTTGTTGAATTGTATTTGAATTCGTAGATTATTTCGAAAATCAATTTTTTTAAATTAAAAGTTGAAGTTTTAAATACATGAATATTTCTTATATTGAGATAGTTAATTATCACAAGACAAACAAAAATGTCTAACAATTTGATTTCTCCGAAGGATGCTGGCGAAAAGAATTATTCGTCTCTGAGGAAGGAAAAGGAATTGCGCAAGACTTCACCGATCAACAGTGACGAAATCTCAATTTACTACAATGAAACACGCGGAATTAAGACTTCATTTTACGATCCGTCGACGGGGGAGTCTACTGATGTTCCCATTGAGGATGAGCTTTATTTGAAGCAACCGATTGAAGAAAAGCGGATGGTCAACAAGAACCCGCGAATGTTTATCGAATACAAAAAATCGAGGTGCGAAAACAAAACGCCGAAATGTCGTCGCGATCATAGCGGGATCAATCGAGGAAATCCTGGTGGATGCAAGTACTGCAACAGGGATATTTTCAAAAGAATGGGAGATACTGCAGAAATCAGGTCGTACATGAGGACAGTCAAAAAGGATGGTTTTGATTTTGACCTTTAGATTGAAATCAAATTATTTACTTTATTACACAATATATTTTTTTATTAATATTTATATTTATATTTATATTTATATTTATATTTATATTTATATTTATATTTATATTTAGAGATAACCAGATATTTGTATTATTTTGTAATTGAGTTTTGCAACAAATGCCATGTACATAATTGATGAATCAATATAATAATTTTTCCCATTGAAATCATAATAATTATTAGTTCCTTGATTTTGTATACCTGCCGTAACAATTACACTATTATCATTCGCTGTGATAACATTTAGATACATGCCTCCAGTTGTTCCACCAGTACTTTGACTTAGAATATTATACGATTTTTGTTCTCCTTTGGAATTAATGTGCGCGAGATACAATGAATAAGTATATGCTTGGGAACCGAATTTAGTCCACTGTACATCCCCATTAAAATCAATAAAGTTACCACTCGCTGTCGCCGTTATTTCTCCAAAAACAAAGACTCCATCTCTGTAAGGATTTAATAACAGGTTAGTGCTGACAGGAGAAATTCCGGCACTATAATTTGCTGCACCACCACTCGAATACGATATCTTGAAGAACTGTTGCTTTCCATAAAAATCGAGTTTACTGACAAAAACAAAATTCGAATTAATTGCGGGCGTTAATACATTTTGTTCAAAATCATAACTATAGCCAGGATTATTCATATTTCCAGCTATGTATATGCCGTCGTTTAGAACCATGTTGATAACTTGTGGATTTTGTGATATACAATATTTGAACCATATTTGGTTTCCGTCCAATGTGAATCTAGAAATAAAAACTGTCGTAGCACTTGTATTTAGCGGTAGAACCACATTAACTAACTGCTGGTCAAAATTGTAATAGCCATTGTTATATATATACAATTGTCCAGTCATAAAAATACCCAAGTCATTTACTACTATATTTATACCACTTTGTTGATTGGAATTACCTCCCGATATATATTTCATAAAAACTTGTTCTCCATTACATTTTTTTAATTTTGCAATAAATGCTGTTGAATAAAAGTCTGGAAACACAAACGGATTTGTAGTGAAATTTACTGTTCGCAAGTTTGATGAAAAATCGTAAAATTGGTGTAATGGTGAACTTGGCGAACCATTATTTTTTGTCGAAATATTACCAGTCAAATATACATGATCACCATGAATAGCAATGTTGCGAGGAATTGTGTCTGCGTTCGTTAATGCTATTCCGCTAACAGTGAAAAATAATTGTTGACCATCTGGACTAAATTTAGCAACATATATAAATGGACCGGGACAAATATTTGTGTTTATATAGGAAGTACCGTCAAAGTCATAATAATTTGTGTTAACTGTAAAATATGATCCCGTCACATACACAGATGTATCATTATCTCTAACTAAACTAACAAATTGGTTTTGGTTTGAAAGAATTGTTCTCATAAATTTTTGTTTACCATCAGAACCACTTAATTTTGCAACGAATGTAATAGTTGCATTTGAATACATTAAATTTGTTATTTGATCACCGTTAAAATCATAATATATGCCATCGATACCGACATATGTATTTCCTATAGCGTATATGTCTGGATTGCCATTGGATGAGCTGAATGATATATTGCCACTAAGGAAATCATAAATGTGAAGTGGACCATTACTATTATCGCATCCTGTCATTTTAAAAAATATTTGTTTACCACGCTTATCGAGTTTCGCTACAAATGTACTTATAGAATTAATTAGTTGGCTTTTAACAACAGATCCCGAAAAATCTGTATATTCTCCATTCAAATCTGTTTGTATTATTCCTATCAAATAAGTATATTCACCGGATTCATATGATCTCAAGGTATTTAAACCCATTCCCTGACTTGCTGTAACTATAAATTGTTGATACAGGCTGTTGTTATTGCAATTATTGTTCATGTTATTAATTTATACTAGTCACACATAATATTAATAGTAATGGTGGTATAAAATACAAAATAAAAATTGAACTTAATTAATGTTATTAGAGAGTATATTTAATGAGTGGAATTCATTTAAAATAAATATGAATAATCCATTTCAATTCATAAAGGTTAGCAATGACATAGATTGCACGATAGGAGAAAATGCATTAAAAAATTCTAAATTTGCTGTAATATTATTGGCAGGTGGAACAGGTAGTCGCTTAGGTTGGAATGGACCAAAAGGAACTTATCCTATTGTCACTACACCTACGCAAAATCTATTCCAACTTTTTTCTGATAAGATTGATACAACATCAAAAAAATATAATGTAACTATACAAGTTGCGGTGATGACTTCTCCTGAAAATCATTCTGAAACAGTTCAAGCTCTAAATAGGAAAGATTGGTCATTTTGTCCTCAAAAAGTTTTACCATACTTAGGCAAAAATGGGGTCGACATTATTCCTAATAAAATGGGTCCTGATGGAAATGGCGGAGTTTTTAGTGTTCTCAATGATTACGGAATTCTCGAAAAATGGAAAAATAATGGGATTACAATGGTTTTTGTATTACCGATAGATAACCCTCTCGCCAATCCTGTTGATGAAAAATTAATTTCTATCCATTTAGCCAATCAAAACGATTTAACCGTAAAGGTCATAGAAAGGTTATCACCAGAAGAGAAAATTGGTGTTTTTGTTAAAACTGGTGACGGGCTAAGGATAGTAGAATATAGTGAATGTGAAAAAGATATTGAATATCCTTACGGGAATCCGGGTTTGTATCTTTTCTCTTTAGACTCAGCAATTGAAGCAGCTAATCGTGTTGATGAATTACCAATTCATTTACAGTTCAAGAAAATAGAAAATGATTTATGGGGTTATAAACAAGAAAAATTTATTTTTGATAATTTTCAGTTTGCTAAAAAAATTGGTGGAATCATTTATCCTCGTGAACTTATTTTTGCACCATTAAAATCATCAGAAGATATCGAATATGTTAGAGAAGCACTATCAAAACTTATCTATTAAAATTTATTTATTAAAATTATAAAAATTGATAATTAAATTTATTACATATATTACTATATTTTTCAATAAAATTGATAGATATGTATAATCTACAGGAGGATATAACAATAGTATTTGAATATACTGTTGCGATATGTCTTCTGGAGACATATTTTATATTCTGTTTAATGGTTATAGTAAGTTTATATGATTACTTTTTTATGAAAAAAACACACAGACATTTAATTAAAATCGAGAATGTAAATATAATTGTTTTCATCGTAATGAATATAATAATATTTTCTGTGATTCACTTCGTATATGGAGAAATATCAATCGATAATATAATTTTAATGATTACACAATATAGTCAGTTTGATATAATTGATGATATAATAGGTTTTTTCGTTTTTATGGTTATTGTCAATTTTGATTCTATTGTATTAGTATCAGTCATTTCAATAGTCGGCTTAGTTAGGATTTATAAAAAAATTAAAAAAATTATCAACGGATATTTAAATAGAAATATCGAACCAAATACACAACTAAATCGTGATGAAACAGATAAACAAGATGATGAACCAGAAATTGGACCAAACGATGAACCAAATTATGATAACGAAATCCATACTGACGATGTAATTAAAAAATTTGCATTTGTCATCGTGTGTCATAATAGTTCAGTCAAAATCGAGGCAACCATTAATTACATTAAAGAAAAATATACCAACGTTGATGTAGAAAATCAAGAACAATATTTAATATTTATTTCTGATAATGGTTCAACTCGTGAAGAACAAATTAAAACAAAAGAATTAACCGAAAAACTAAATTGTATATATTTATGTCTCAATAAGGGATCAAAAACATTATCACAATTTGCAACAATAAATTATATAAAATTATATCATAAATCTGTCAAATACATTGTCGCACTCGATGATGACATCATACTACCTAAAACATGGAATTTCAAACATATTGATGGTCACTTTAAAGACGGTAATGTTGTCGCTGTTGCATTACCCTTAATTGCGTCGAATAGATTAAATTCTGCAACTGAATTTCAGAATTTAGAATATTTATTAGCAGGATACAATAAAATGATGCAGTCACTAATAGGAACATGTTTATTTGGAAGTGGTGGATTTACAGTATATTTACTTGACTATTTTCTTGAAGTAATTGCGCACCACACAACAGCATTCAGGGGAGAAGATTTACAAATAGGTTTATTATCCCATTCGATGGTATACACAAAGTCTAACACACAAATCACTAGTAAATATAAATCACCGAAAATAGCATGTTGTTCTAAAATATTAGTCGCAACAGATGTCCCTATCCATTGGTATCATCCTGCGAGTAAAACGAATTGTAAATGTGGTGAACCATCATTAATTAAACAACGTATATCATGTTGGGAACCGACTCGTCATAGATTTATAAATAAATTTGTTGCTATGTTGTTTGCACCAGTTACATTAACAAATTTATCATGGAATTGTATTTTAGTAAAATGTTATTGTTTGTATGAAATATTATTAGTATTAAATGATTGGGCTATTCTTATATATCTTATTATAAATTTTATATTTTTTGATGCATGGTTAAACATTATTAGGACTTTTTTTGTTTCACTTGTTGTGAATATTCCCTTTTTATTTTTGATTGATTATCTTTATTTTCGCAAAATGAAGGTTCCACTGTTTATTTTGTTTTCATATAATTTTTACTATAAATTATTCTACTGCTGGATTGTTAGAATATTTTCTATGTTTTACAATATATTAAAATACTGGCCATCGTACAAAGAACCTCCAAAAATCATCGACCAATATTTAAAAAATGATAAACTCAGACAAGAATTACATTCATACTGGAAACTCGATGAAAACAGTATCAACAACTTCACTAATGTAAAAGTATATACGGTAATGTCATCTAAATCACGCATTAAAGAAAAAACTAAATCAATACCGAAATTAGATATCGATAATGTGTTTGATAAAATATCCTATAATTCTGACTTTAGTTCTAATTTTAATTCAGAAATTAGTTCTAATTTTAATTCAGAAATTGGTTCTAATTATGGAAATATTCATGATGCGAATGTTAAGATATATACTGTAATGTCGTCTGCATATGATATAAGAGAATCAAATAAGTTTGTATCAAATTGTTGTCTGGATGATGTGTTTGATAACTGTTCAGAAAATTGTTCAGAAAATTATTCCAATAATTCTGATAATTCTGATAATTCTGATAATTCTGATAATTCTGATAATTCTGACAATTTTGACAATTCTAACGATAGCTTGGGTAGTATTTTTGAAAATATAGCAGGTGGTATAGACGAAGTGATTTCGTATAATCCACTAATCGACAGATTAGATCAAAATCAAAGAATAGAACTCATTTTTGATAATATAGATCGCGAAATAGGTAAACTACAAATAGATTTAGAATATGTGGAACTTGATGATATTGGTTTATATAAAAAGGAAAGTTGAATTTAATTTATATTATAAATATGTAAATATGTAAATATGCAAATATGTAAATATCATTATTATCTTAAAAACAATCAACCTCCTTCTAATATTTTTTCTCTATTAAAACTTATATGACAAGTCAAACAACAACAGCAACAACAACAGTAAAAAAATATATTAGTGGATTTTTTATTGAGGAACCAGCCACTAATATTCTTGTGCCAAATTCAGTCGCACAAAATAATATATTAAATGCCTGTAAACAATTACAAACAACCGATATATATATGTACTTAATTACTAAAGATATTACTAATAATACAGCCAATTTACAAAATTTTATTAGTGAATTAAGTTCAATGGGAATAAATTTATGGGCATTAAATGGTGATAGATCAATGTTCTTAGATCCAAATTGTGATGGTTATAGTGAGTTAACAAATGAAATTCAAGCTATCGCAACATATAATAGTAATTGTGCAGCTAATCAGAAGATACACGGTCTTTTAACTGATATGGAACTGCAAGACGTTACTTATGGAACTGGATCCAGTGCCATATCTTATGTTGGTTTTCATAATGGACTCGCAACGAATCAATTATCTAACACCTTTGGATCTGGTATATATTATAATACTCAAGTCGAAGACCGAGAAATGTTAGTTAAAAATCTTGTACAAATACACGCAAAATTGAAGACATTAACTTCTGCAGCTGGAATCAAACTCTCAATGTGTTTGACTAATTGGACTGAAAATTACTACGGTCAGAGTATTCAATGTCAATATAACGGCATATATGAAAATGTGTTTTACCACCTATGTACTTTTATGGATCAGATTGTCATCATGAGTTATAAATCATCCCAAACTAATCTCATTTCTTGTGTCACACAACAGCTTGCATACACTGACAAGTTACCGAATCCTCCTTTGATATGTGCATGCTATGATGTAGTCCAAGGTGATGGTATTACTGTCAGTATTGCAGATTTAGGTGCATTATATAATACAAAAACATATGCTGCGACATTTTCGAATAATATCGCATCGGCTTTATCAATGGCTCATACAAGCTATGCTGGTTTAATTTGCTATACGATTGAAGGGCTATTAACTATGCCATCCTAAAATAATAAATACAAAAATTGAAATATTATTATTTAATGACTTTTTATTAAGTAAGTTATACATATAGTTCATTAAAATATTTACCAATATTTTCTTATGTGTGGAATAATTGGCTTAATAACTCTTTCTTCAAATATTGTTCCTACATTGCTTAATTCACTGCAAAAAATGCAAAATAGGGGCTATGATTCTTGTGGCTTAGGATTAATTCGTGATAATGAAATTCATAAGTATATTGCCGTTTCTGATAAAGATTTTACAGCTATAAAATATTTGGAATTAGCGACGCAAAGCATTATTAATAATTACTATGTGAACGGAATAGCTCATACGCGATGGGCAACTCACGGCGGTAAAACAAAAGAAAATGCTCATCCGCATAATGATATGTTTAATCGTTTTTCTCTTGTTCATAATGGAATTATCGAAAATCATAACGAATTAAGAATCGAATTAAAAAAGATGGGTTACAAATTTTATGGTCAAACTGATAGTGAAGTTGTAATAAATTATTTTCATTATTTAATGAATTCGGGTGATAGTCATATCGATAATTTGAGAAAATTAACTAATATTTTGCGCGGATCCTGGGCCATTCTAATTATTGACAAAATGAATCCCGGTAAAATATATTTTATCAAACACGGGTCACCATTACTTTTTGGATATAACAAGAATAAATCTCAGTTATTCTTGACTTCTGAACTACCAGGTTTTTCATCTTGTGTAAATTACTATTATGCATTACAAGATGGTGAATACGGGGTTATATCGCTTGATAATTTTATTATATCACGCTATAATTACGATATTGATACTGTACCCGAAGATAATTTTGAATTATCACCTTATCCGTATCCACATTGGACTATCAAAGAAATTTATGACCAACCCAAAGCAATTAATAGTTTACTAAAAGATAGATTTAATAATAATCACATATTATTTCCAGAAATAGATAATTCGCCATGTGGTAATGACGTGAAGCAAACGGATCATTTTATTTTTTTGGGGTGTGGTACGTCTTATAATGCTGCACAAATTGGGGCAAGATATTTCAAAAAATTCAATAATAGAGGAACCACTTTTGATGTAATTGATGGTGCAGATTTTGAAGTGAGTGACATTCCTATAAGTCAAAATTCAATGATTCAAACAAATAAAAAAAATATTACTGTCATTTTACTTTCTCAATCAGGAGAAACAAAAGATTTGTGTCGTGCTTTGGAGATAGTCAAAAAAATGGGTTTAAGATCAATCGGCATTATTAATGTAGAAAACTCTTTAATTTCTAGAGAAGTTGACATATGTATATATTTAAAAGCAGGTAGAGAACAAGCCGTTGCGAGCACTAAATGTTTTACCAATCAGTACCTAATGTTACTGTTATTGGGAATGTGGTTTTACAAACCTAATCATGAAATACAAAATACATATACACAAAATACATATAATGCATACTTTGATGCATTAAATACTGTAGAAAATGATTTTAGAGAAATGATAAATAATAATACCGATGAATTTCATGATATAGTCAAATTTTTAAATAATCATACCAGTTGTTATATTCTAGGAAAACATATTTCTGAATGGATTGCTAAAGAAGGATCGCTTAAAATTAAAGAAATTGCCGGTCTTCATATCGAAAGTTATAGTGTAAGTGCCTTAAAGCACGGTCCCTATAGTTTATTGCGTAAACACTTCCCGGTTATTGTTCTAGCAAATGACGATTCATATTATTCAAAAATTGATAATACCATCGAGGAAATGAAATCGAGAAATGCGACAGTAATTGTTGTAACAAATAGAGAATCTATTAAAAAGAATTATGACTATTTATTTTACTTACCCGTTAAATCCGAATTATTCCCTTTGATATCGAATATTATACTACAAAAATTAGCCTATGAACTAGCATTAGTAAGAAAAAAGAATCCGGACATGCCTGAAAATTTAGCTAAAGTCGTTACAGTCGAATAAAAAATTTGATATATTTAATTTATAATTCATTCAATTATTTTATATTGTATAACACGCAATATATTAAATATTGTATATAATACATTAAATACTATATATACTTCTACAATGCAATACGACATTTATAATATTTCAAAAAATACGGAAGATATTTCAAGGAATGTCACCCAAATTACTAAAAATCTTGGTGACATTGAACAAAAAATAGTAGCAGGCAATGATAATAATGGACAATATTTGAAAGAAATACTGGGACAACAAAAACAAACAAATGAATATCTTAAGCAATTGAATGATTACAATAAATGCGATTCTTGTGATAATGGTTACAAATATATTGTTTGTAATAAATGTTCAGGAAAAGGTTATAATTCGATTAATAAACCATGCTCAACATGTGGAAAATTCAGTTCAACTTCAACTTATAAAACTGGTCATGTCGATCATAAACCTGGTGTTAGATACACAATAACTAATACAAACACGATTGATTGTAGCTGTAATTATGATAAAGGATGGATAGATTCAACAAAAAAGTCGATCGCTAGTAAACTAAAAAAAGAATTATATGATATAAAAATAGAATCTAACTATTGTGATAAATACAAAAGAGATTTTTGGTATCGCTGCATAATTATGAATCCATCGTTCGATTATTTTGGTAATATCACTTCTTATAGTAGAGTTTGTTTGGCTAGCGTTGATACAGGTTTTTGGAACACACAAAAATTGGAAGCAACAAATAAGTTTGACTATTTTATGTCGTTATTTTTTGATTGTTGGCATTTTGAATATAGTGAAGTTTGTCATCAAATTACATTAACAAATATGAAAACAAAACAGACCAAGGTGGTCACAAAAAATTGCAATCATAGTAGTCAAAAATATTCCGTCACAGAATATTGCGGTAATCATAAAACTGGGGACGAAAGAAAATATTGTTCATGTTACATTCCTGGTAAACATTCGTATGGACTTGCTCCTGTAACTTGCGATAAATGTAATGGTACAGGCAAAAAAAAATAATATATTTTTTTAATAATAATTTTTTTATTATTTTATTTTTTTATTATTTGTGTTTGAATTTATATAATATGGTTAAAATAGGTGATTGTGTTAAAATACCTGATGGACGTATTGGTCGTGTTCGTGCAAAAAAAGGTACCTTGTGGGAAGTTCGAGTCAAGCGCGAAACGTCCGAAACTCATAAATTTATTTTATACAAATCAAGCGAGATAAAAGTCATCGATTGTCCAGTAGGTTGGATGTCACGCGACGGTTATAATAATTATTTAAAAAAGACTCTTAAAAAAATGAGTAAAAGGCTCGGTAAAATAATAAATTAAATTATAAATTAAACTATAAATTAAACTATAAATTAAACGGTCATGATACTAATATTATCATGTATCATCGTGCGGTGTTTTTTTTGCCTTTTGTAAAAGACAATATGTAAAATAATCAGAAGAATCGACAAAAGTCCCCCGATCGCTCCAATCGATATCATAACAATCGTGAAAGTGGTTATACCGAACAATTGAAACGTCGTAATGACAGAATCACATGATGAAAAATTTGAACTCCAACAGGGAAATGATGTTCCATTTATTTGGATATCAATATTACTATAAAATGTAATATTTTCATCCCATGTGCACGTAATTGATTCATTAGTTCCACCGGAAGAATTTAGTGCGGGATCAATAATAAATTTATAAACAGTCGTTGTATTAAGAGCTGCTTCGCAGGGTACAGCTGGTCTTTGTGCATAACAATCATACGGAACAGTAACGCCGATCATAGAACACATTCCTATATGATTTGGTCCATTGGATGCTTCGATAATTGACTGGTCTCTGTAATAATTCGCTATACCGACGCCCAAACCAGTGAGCGTTAAGATGATGCAAACGACTGTAAAAATAGTCAAAAGGATATTCATGATTTTAATTATTAAAAATTACTAAAATACTTAATAATTACTAAATAATCACTAAATAACTACTAAAAACAATTTAATTAACGACAAAATAATAAGATTTATCAATCAATTAACAACATCAAATTTTTGCGAAAAATTAAAAAAAATTGAAATATAATATTGACTTTACAATCAATTTATTTATTACTTCACTTGTAACAAATTAATAACAATAAATTTATTTTCATAAATGTCAGAAAATATTGCTAAGGATATTTTGGACCAATATATTAACCAGTTCGTTACTTGTTGTGTTTGTTTTGGTTATTTAGAAGGAGCTAGTGAAATGACGTGTTGTCATAATTTATATTGCGAGAAGTGTGTGGCAGAATGGTTCAGAACTAATGGAAGAAATTCTTGTTCATCATGTAGGCGTATCAATTCATCTTATGTTAGAAACATGCCCATTCAACGTTTAACAGACCAAATTCCCTTAACATGTATTTACAAAGTAAATGGTTGCAATTTTTCACCTGCTAGAATGGATTTCGCGTCACATGTTGCACACTGCGAATATAAAAATAGACAAATTCAAGTAACTGTCACGACTTCTATTTTGGAGTTAAGTTCCAATTTCTTTGATCGAAGCAATAAAATAATGAGTATGATTCATCAAAATCCTACTAGAACAAGAGAAGGTTTGCAAGCAGAATTAAATACATGCAATGATCCTAACGTGAAGTCTGAATTACGTGTGAGAATAGCTGATTGTTTAGCTATTGAAAGTAAATTTGATAATGCAAAAGTTAATTACGATACTGCTTTTCAATCATTAATTACAACTCATGGAGAAAATCACGATTTGGTTATATGTTGTTATTTAGGATTGGGATATGTTAACAAAAAGTTAGGAAATTATAATGAAGCAACATCATTTTTACAAAAAGCAATTCAAATAGGAAGAACTATTGGAGGAGACGATCATCCTGTTATTGCATCACAAATGATTTCTATCGGAGATATTTTCAGAAAAACAGATAAATTCGATTCTGCCGAAACATCCTATAGACAAGCTATTACAACAATTGAGAAGCTACCACATGAAAAACAAAATTTAGTGGAATTAGCGTCGGCCTACAGAGGAATCGGTCTTGTTTTTAAAAAAAAAGCAGATTATGACAATGCATTGATAAATTACCAACGTGCAATTGATTTAATAAATTCCACAGGGTCTGCACATCATTCTAGAGATTTGGGTAATTACTTGGTCGACTTGGGTGATGTTTATAGAAAGAGACAACAACATGATAAAGCTCTCGAAACATATCAAAAAGCCTTAGAACACATTCAAGGAACGAGTGATGTTAATGTTAATAACAGCGCTGATGCAGCGGAGGTGTATTATGTACAGAGTTTGGTATTTTTATCACTGCAACAAGATCGCCAGGCATTTGATACTATCGAAAAGGCCAGAGTTATTCTCAGTAATATTCACAAACAGGGACATTATAAATTAGGTCTCGTTGATACTGTTTTAGGAAGAATTAACTCAATGAGAAAAAATTATACTGAATCTATTAAATATTTCATGAAAGCTATAGAGCAATTGAGTAAATATATGGGACCGGACCATTTGGATGTAGCAGATGTTCAATGTGATTTAGCTGATGCTTTACTCAAAAAAATCTATGAGGGTAATGCAAATAATACTAACAGTGCAGACAGTGCTCTTGCAAAAGACAATTTATCAAAGGCACAAAAAATCTATGAAGGTAAATTAGGACCAAATCACACAAAGGTTCTACAGTGTCAATCATTATTGCTTATCCTGAATAGTAATGCCTAAACGATAACTAGTTTGTTTATTCTTTCAACAAAATAATGTCAGATTAAATTATTAAATATATAAATGGATAATACTTCAAAATATGATATAATTGTAGAACAATTTTATAAAAATAAACATAAAAGAGGATCTTGTATTGATACAAAGGTACTCAATATTCCAATTCATCCGATAGATAAGTGTGGTTCATGTTATATGTGTGAAGATGATATTCGTAATAACGATCATAATGAGAATACTCCGTGTGATAATTGTCAATACATGTATAATGACGAAATATGTTCCAATTTAGAAACAAACCACTCAAAAATTAATGTATTAGATTATATGCCGGGATCTTACGGTAATTGGGATAGTTCTGATCTTTTTAAAGTAAAGTGGAATATTAATGATAAACAAATTTACGGTATAATTCATTTTGGAATTTATTACGATCCGAATGCATGGGATCAATATGTTTCCAACCCAGGCGACTGGTATTTGCAACATAATATTGTTTCAATTTACGAAGATAAAAATGATGAATTATTTGAAAAACTTAAAATAGCAATTTCGGAAGATAATTTGTTTGAAACCATAAAATCTTTGATGGACTAATTAATAAAGCACGTTGTTAAAAAATGATCGTATGACATTTTATGATTATTACCATTTATTGTCTTCGTACTTTTAATAACAAATATAAAATCTCCCAATAATGTTTGACAAGAAGTATTTAATTTCCATTTATTTGATTGAAGACTTTTAAATAGATTTTTTTCATCAGTATCCAAACCTAATAGTACTTTATCAAAATTATCTCGACCGTAATGTTCAATACTTTTTGTATAATCTTGTTTTGTACCGATAGCATCGATAACATCTTTATTGACATATGCGACAAATGCTAATTTATCCGGATTGCGAAGATGTGCACCAATATTTTTGTTGTTATTGGAGTTTTCATTACAATCGAATTTGTACGGTATTTTATCTCTATTAAACAATTCAAAAAAATCACATTTTTGCCAATAACACATTTTAGCCCTTATTATTTCCGAATTGTCTTCAGATTTGACATCGGCTTTAGATATATCTATTTTAACAGTATTCATATCAATATCTGATTTAGGAAATGCCTTCTTTAATTGTCTTCTCACTTCATATTCATCCATATTTTGACATATAACATCTATGTCAGAACCGGCAGATCGTCGCCTGAAACCATTTTCGTTAAATGATCCGTATATGAAACAAAATTTATTGTTCATAATTAATACAATAAATTTAAAAATAAATGATGATAACTAATAAAACAAATATCAATTTTTAACTAAATTAAATTTCATAATCGAGTGCTTCATTTTTAGTACCGAAAACATGTATACCTTTGGTACACTGCTCTGTTTGTGACTTATCTAATGTTTCTCGAGCAAGTTTTCCAACGGCATACACGAATGAATTTGTATGACATGATTTACAATTATTTAATTTTTCAACTGTATTTGTTTTGCATTCAATACTTACTGGCATTGCTTGATCAACTCGCATTTTATCGGATATTTGTGTCGTACAATCGTCCGAACCGCATGTGGTTATCGTTGGTCTGATAACAGTTGTTCCTACCGGAAGTAATAGTGTTGCGATACATCTTTCGCCATTGTCACCACATTTAATTTTTTTATAAGCAAGAGTATCATGCGATAAAGTATGCTCACCTGGTCCAACATCCAAGGATTTAGCATTTTTTACTCTTTGATCTAACGAACTAGTATCATTTTCTGTATTAGTCGAAGATTGTGCAGCACCCATTATATATATTTGTGTTTGGTAACTAGAATATTTATTAATTGATATTTATTAAAATGAACATATGAATAAAACTTCAATTTTTTATTTATGAATTTAAGAATAAATAAACAAATTATGGTTTTTTCAATAAAATCTCAATTTTTTATCGATTGTCCAATTTGTTCTCCTCATGGATTATATTTATATCAAGATACAATATACATATACATGAGTAATAAGAAGCATAATTGTAATAATTGTTGCAATAACAAGAATGACAATAATGATAGTGAACGTGATCCTGAACCTCCCCGTCTTCCACCGAATTTTTCATGGTCTGGCGAATATATTGTTTCGGATCTTTTCGATCCAAAGACAGGAAAGAAGGGCATAAAAGTTCCCTTTACATGGAATGGAAACAATGGCAATGTCCAAATGATCGCTGGAGGTGAAGAATATCCAATTTATTTTACAAATATCATATACAACAATAAATTGTACACATATACATACAAATGGCCTCATCTACAAGCAGAATTTTTACCACCGAACGAATCGACGTGTCCCATTAATGATGATTTTAGTTTAGGAGATTTAAATGCATTCTTGTCGACAGCACGATATGTTGGGAAAGTCAAATTGGATGGATATTGGGCTAATCATTTCAGAGTTTCTTTAGTTCTGCCGCAAAACCCTTCAGGGTTTTACTTGAGATTTCCCATTGTATTAGGTGATTTTTTTGTTGATTGTAGCGATTCTACAAAGTTTCTACAAATTTTGCACTTTGGGTATCAAAACATTTATGACCCGCAATTAGATGAATGGATTAAAATATTCGAATTCAGTAACTGCCCTGGAGAAATAATACCATTGCCTCCCTGCATGCCCAAGTGATTAATAAAATATATTAGAAAAGTTGAAAAAAATTATTTGAACAATAAATATTATAATTGTAGGATGTAAAATAAACATGTCGGACGATATTGAACAAATTTGTTTAGATTCCCAGGTCGAATGGACTGAAACATTGAATAAAAAATTTGCATCAGCTTTAGAGGGAGAACAAATTATTGGCACCAGAAACCAGGTGATAGATTTTTTTGTTGAAAGGATAAAATTTTGTCATGAAGAAAAGTCTAAATATACAGGATTTTATAATAAAGATATGTCACAAAAAGAAACTATTATGGTGTCGTTAATAGATAAGACAATATTGAGTTTGTATGATGATGCTAAAGGGGCAAATATTGTTAATAGTGTCGGTGAAAGATTACATAGTCAATATTCTAAAATTGTTACTAATTTCAATGAAAATTTAAATAATGATTATAAAAAAATGATATCAAAAAATATGTCCATAGATACCATATTTGAAATATTAGCTCACAAATATAAAATAAATATAACAAACGAAAAAGAAGCAAATCTCGAACAAGCCTTATTTACAAATTTTAAAAATGAAATTTTAGAAACACATTTTGTAAAAACGACAATAACTTATTAATCCCAATATATTTTTTATTTTTGTTTGATTTTTTGTCTTTATACTCAAATTTTATATACATATAATAAATATGCGTTCATTATGTGATTAAATATATATGTTATAATAGTATGTGTAATATAAAATGACCACATATACCAAAAGCAATGCGGAAAAAGTGTATATTTTTCCACTTGATAGTATACTTCAAAATAATAAAACCGTTATTGAAAAGTTCAGTGATTCAATAAAAATAAGAGGATATGCGTATGTGAAACTATCGCCGGAAATAGTGGGACAAGTTGATGAATGCGTTAAAAATATAGAAGATTTTTTTAAGAATGAAAAAGAATACAAGGAACTTTACACCAAGAAGCCCATCTTTGGTTACTTTGATGCAAAACATAAAGAATCGTTTCGTTTGCTGACTGGCAAGAGATTGTCTGAACACAAATTACCGATAAAGTTTGAACAAATTAAGAAAATGAGTAATCTTTCTGATAAATTAATGCATCGTTTATGTAGAATGACAACTCCATATTTATTTCCTGATATTGATGAAAAATTAAAACAAATTGATATTCCATTATTTAGATTCAATAATTATTGGGGGATGTTTGATATAACAAAATATAAAAATGATGGTTCAAAAACAGGATTAAATTGTAATGCTCACTACGATCCAGGTTTATTATCTATTCATTATAGATCGACACAACCAGGATTACAATTAAAAAATGAACACGGTGAATGGATATCACCACCAAAAGATAACAATGTTGCGATAATTTGGGCTGGTGATGTTGCAACAAAAATAAATCCAGATATAAAACACGGTATGCATCGTGTCGCAAATAATGGAATAGGAACACCGAGGATCGCAATATGGTATGAAATATGTAGTGCTGAACAAGAACATAAAGAATTAATAACAACAGAAACAAAAGAGTTAGCAAAAATCGAACATTATTCTGGTATACCTATTTCTAAATCTATGGCACCATCTACATCACTATCTACATCCCCATCTACATCACCATCTACGTCACCATTTATGTTACGATCAATGTCTAGATCTATGTCACCGTCCTTCGGATATGCGATCGATTGGAACTAATTTATTGTAATTTATTGTAATAATTGGTATTCGGCATCAATAATAGTATATTAATAAAATATTAGTAGATAAATAAAAAAAATTTTAGATTAATTATTCCAAAAGAATTCAAGATCCTGATCAGTACTCAAATGATATAACAGACAATCGTGTGGAATATCATCATTGACTAACATTGTGCCGAGTTCATTGATATAAACACTGCCATTCGGCAAGGTTGAAACAAGCTTTTTAATGTCAATGATTAGACCTGACTCATATTTTTGCCTGATTGGTTGATTCGGTTGATTTGGTTGATCATCGGAAGCTTCTTTAATACCGTGTGTCATTCTGTCGCGAAGATCCTTGGAATTATCACAAACGATATGATACTTCCCGTCAGTTTGTCCGATATTTGTAAGAGCATGAATCGGACGATCAAAACGACAAATGTTACCTCGCAAAATTGGTTTACCATTTGATCTGAGCCTTTGCGATGTCGTTTCCTCATTGTTCCAGATTGATGATGCAATTTCTGCGCGTGTGAAGTGCAAACCAAGTGCTGAAGGAATTGATGATACATTGTTGTCGAACATTTCAGGAGTAATTACTGTCACAACCCTCTTATCGAACTCTATGCCACCATAGAGACCCTGAATAGCATAATAATAGTTCATTCCTCCTTCTTGATACATACCAATTCGTTTTGATGATCCCTGAGAATGAATACATTTAGAGAGAATGTCATTGATTTCATTCGGTGCATTATCCATCACGAGCCTATGCAAGAAAAGGAATCGGATCGGAACATTATTTTTAACTTCCTGTCCGCAGTATGTACGAAAACCTGAAATGATTTCATCAATCGAAAACATGTGCTTATTTCCCAAACCGATCTGGTTTGGGGTTCTCATTACAACAACCATATCTTCGAGGATTCCAGCAAAAATACCAATATTGACCCACTCTTTCGGAAGTTTCACATAACGAGCACAAAGACGTCCTCCCTTAGTTGCGAGAAGTACATAGAGATTTCTGACGGTTTGGACATCAAACAATGGTGTTCCTTTGAATTTTTCCATTTCCAGTAAAGATGCATGAATTTTTTGAGCCAAGTTGGATTCATGTTCAATAGTTTTCTTATTGAGATCAGTTCTCAAATTTGTTGATTGTTTGCGTTGTTCTTTTTTATCGGTGATATTTTCGGTACTTTTAATCATCTCCTCTTGTTGAACAACATAGTTATCAAAGTCCTTTTGAGAATTCAAACAATCACCGTAAGTAACCATTTTAATTTTATTTAATTAAGTTAATTAAATTAATCGAGTTAATTAAGTTAATTAATGGAAGAAATATATGGGTTTGTCATTATTATTAAATTTCAAATTTTTAATGATGTTTATAAAATTGAATTAGTTAATATAACGAATATAAATTATACAATAAATGCGAAACAAATAAACATATTATTTATTTAAATTATGTATGTATCTGAACTTTTAATCATTTGTAGAAATTTACTTAAACAGTGTAAAGAACATCCACAAAATGTTTTATTACAAAAAATATCACATCAAATAAAGAGAGAGGTTAATGTAATACAATCGATGCCATCAAAAGCTCAGTATTTAACATCGAATGTCGTATGGTTCGATGCAATGGTTAGATGCCTGACTAAAACGAACATAAATGATGATACAACAGAAATTGACAACCATGTCGACAATAAACATATTGATATTATTACACATAAAAATAAAACATTTATCAAAGTGAGTGCAATGTCACTAAAGCGTCAATTGGATTCTAATGCGCGCGATGGTGATGAATATTCGGAAGAGAAATCGATCATCGATACAGGGCGAGAAATTATGGAAACAGTTTCAAAATTGCCGCTTTATATGAAACCCACGCAAATATATTTTTATTTCGGAAGTGGTGTAATCGAAGAATTAAGACAAAAGTTAGAATTAATTGGTATAATTGTTGTGACTGATTCAAATAACATAAAACCCATTAAAATAACACGAACAGATGCATATAATTTAGATGTAACTGCGTTGATGGCTTTGGTATCTTATACAACTAATAATCCGGATCCGAATACAAAATTTAGTTCTGAAATACTACATGAACAATTACAACTAGAAAAAAAATATCCATTTTTTAAGCAACTCGATGAAAATAATTTTTCAGATAAGAAATTATATGTTTGTCAAACTGCTTTGGAAACATTTAAAGACATTGTTAAAATAGTTGGTGGACCGAATGAGAGGGATAGAGCCGATAAACTTATTGACAAATTAATATGTATTCCAGATACTTTATCACCGGAAATTGAAGAATTTAGGCGTGATTATATTTTAGATCAAAAAAATACTACAATTTTTGGTACTGGTGATGCTAATAATTTATGTACAATCACAAGTAATATGAATTTTATAAATAAATTGAAAAGAAAGAAATATCATCTTGATGTATTGCCAATTAATTGTTGCGCATTATCTGAACAAAAAATTATTCAGGAAACAACTCAGAATTTGTGATTTTTATTTTTTTATTCGATATTTTAGCATCCAGTAATAAAATATTATTGTATACATGGATTATATCATACTATACTATTTACTTGATCACACATGGCCGGCGTTTATATTGTAAATAATTCTAACGATTGGAATAATATTCCTAATACAAACGGTATATATTTAGTTAACAATGATTTTAATCTTCAAAGTAATACACCAACTATCACAAATACTTTTATTATCGGAGTTACAAACGATACAACTACATCACCGGTGCTTGCAATTGATGATAGATATACATATTATATACCACCAAATGTAAATTTCCCCATCGGATATTTTGTGAAAGGAATTAGTTCAGCATCAGTCAGCGGCTACAAATGTAAAGAAAGAACAATAAAATTCATAAATCCTGTATTCAATATGATAACATCATCAGTGATTGGTTTTTTTAAATTTATAACATGCAGTGATATATCCACAACATTATATGGTGGGATAGTAGCAACAAATGTTGATCCTGACTCACTAATTACCAATGTCAAATTAGAGTGTGATCATAATATTTCTATAAATTTAAATCTACCTACCGGGTGCTTCATTGGAATGAACAGCGGAATTCTAAATTTGTCATCAATGTATATTAAGTACGGTTCTATTAATGTAAATTCTACAACTAATGTCAATCCAGATCTTATTAGTAATTGCAGTGGTGGATTCATAGGAGCATCTAATTTTGGTATTATGACAGATTGTACATCAGTTATATCAAGTTGTAAATCGGTATATATAACATCCGGTGTTAATGGTATCAGTGGTGGTTTTATAGGATTTAATCAAAATGTCTATACTCAAAATTGTAAATCAACATTATTGTATAACGAAGTAATAAATATAACATCACAAGGACAATCGGGTGGTTTTAACGGAATAACACAAAACGGAACTTTGACTACAAATTGTGAATCAATATTACAAAATAATGGAATAATAAATATAATTGGAGTGGCTAATTCTGGCGGATTTATTGGTAATAACGCTATTTATCTTACAAATTCTACTTCAACAATTAAAAATAATAAAACCATTAATATTTCTTCGAATATTTCGGGCGGTTTTATAGGAGAAAATCTTTTTTCTATCATCGCAGATTGTAAACTAATCATAGAAAGTAATGAAATAGTTAATATCGTTTCTGATGGTACACCTACTGTAAATAGCAGTAGTGGTGGTTTTATAGGATCTAACCATAATATAATTACAGATTGTGAATTATTAATAAAAAATAATAATAAAATTAATATAAATTCAAATGTAACCGGTTGTAAGTGTGGAGGATTCATGGGACTACACAACAGAGATGTCATCGCGAACAGTAAATTGACAATGACTAATAATAAACAAATTAGCATATTTACTGAAAATGGTTATAATGGTGGACTTGTGGGTTACATTAATAATGGACAAGGAACTATAGCATCGGTTACAAATTCAGAGTCCGTTTACAGTTGTAATGAATTAATAAACTTAGGTCCAAATCAAAATAATCAAAATGGATTTACCGCAGGTTTATGTCCAAATAATGCAGGAATTATTTACAATACATCCAGTAAATTTTCAACAAATAAAATAATGACAATTAATGGTGCAAACACTGATCCGTATGTAATAAATAATAATAATATTCCTGTTTATAATGCATCATATACATTTAGGGATAATCTTAAAGTCACGGTAAATGGAACAATTATTAATGCAACAACGGATGAATGTGCTTATGCAGAAAAAAAACGAGATACCTGTTGTGGCAAAACATATATACGTTTTCTTTGAATATTTAAAATAAAAAAAAAATAATAAAAAATTAAATCCGATCAAATCGAATCAAATCAAATTAGAAATCAATTTTGGAATCCCTTGTCTTTGATGGGAGTCTGCGCTTCTTTTCCTTCAAGTCTTTTTGCTTCATCAGCTTCTCGATGTTCTTCGAGGACGAACGATTCTTTCTTGACTTCGGCCTCGACACAGAAATATCATTGAAAAAGTCCCTGACAACGAATCCTCCGATCTCACAAAGGGACTCACACTCAACATCAAGAGCGTGAACCAAAATGTCATCATCATCATCAATGATTGTGCTGACAAGAGCGTTTCTGGCTTCAGCTTGTTGCCATTTCACAAAGTCTGTGAAGAACTCTTGAACAGCTCGGGATGACATGGACGGAATCATGACCATCAAATGGGAAAGAATTGGTCCGTCAAAATTCTCATGATCCTTGATGAAAGACTCCAACGACGTGAGGTCCTTGATCTTCTGGTTGAATAGGGTGATTATCTCCTTGATGGAACACATGTCACAAGTGAAGTTGTCGTAATCGTCCTTCACGCACTGACAAGTTGTGTAGTAACCAAGAGCATTCCTTTCGTCTGCACAAGACCAAATGTAGTCACCAATCTGGAAACCAAGCGACCTCACCAATTCAGCTGAGGTCGGCACCTTTGCCATCTCATGCTTGTCCTTCACAAAGGTTTGAACAAACTTCGATGACAAGAAGGTAGAAATGCGGACAATCTCATCGTCTGAGAAATGCTTTGAGGAAACTTCCAGAACCGATCTGAATGATGAGACAGCGGTGTAGTCTTCGGTCACACGATACAATCTGTCCTCGGCCCAACTTTTCTCGAAGAACATGCAATCGCTGTCAAACTCACAGATGCCCTTATCACATCTTTTACATCCGGTCATGCCACGGTAATAGGCACCAAAATCGGTTTCGGAATCGAGAAAATTCTTGCAGACCTCAATCTTGTACGTCAACCGCTCAACCAATTGGGATGCCATCATAAATTGGGTAATGGTATTACTGTTGTGAGGGTAAGGATTTGAAACAACTGGAAGCTGGATTTGTTGATTTTTCAACAGAAGTGATATATAGTCGAAATGAATAGTGCCCTACAGTAATAATATAACATCAATTTTTTGTATGGAACTATATAGAACTATGTAGGATTAGCTATACCAAGACTGTTTTATATAAAAATTATTATAATTAATAAAGTTAATTTAGCATATATTATAATGTAAAAAATTGATGTAATATATGTTTTGGGACTTATTTACTAAAAAATAAAAGTAATACAACATAAATAATACTACATAAAAATCAATGTGCTACGACGAAAACACAAATAATAAACGTAATACGTATATGTGCTACTATAAAAAACAAATGATTGGCAAATTTAAAGGATCATATCCTAAACAAGCAGCTCGTAAAGCAATTTCTCGTATTTCAAAAGAAAACAACACTGAATCTTTAGTAAGATGTTCTGTTAAAAAAATAGGAGATAGTAAAAACTATGTATATGTTGGAAAACGTATTCGTCGTGATCATCCACGTGTAGTTCTATTTACTAGACGCAACAAGCTCAATAACAAAAATGATAAAAAATACGTCGCGTTCAAATACGTAGTACATGTCGAGAGAGTCTAAATGATAATTTAATTTATTGAAAATCATCAAGAGATATTTTAATATGTGAATAAACTAAACCATTAATTGTTCCGCCGAATAACTAAAGGGTGAATTTTTTTTATTATCCATCTTTTTCTTTTTTGCCTTTTTTACAATATATGGAATCACCTTCGCTGCAACACCAATAATTGTTCCGACAACTCCGACAGCGCTGCAAATTGTTGCAATAGTTATAACTGGTGTTGACGGAGATGTTTGTATTGTTACATTTGTTGGTGGTGTTGTTGGCTGTATTGTTGTAATGGGTTGTGCTGTCGATGTTGTCGTTGGTAACGCGGTTGTCGATGTTGGTGTCATTGTTGGTGTCGGTGTCGATGTTGTCGTTGTCGTTGTTGGTAGCGCGGTTGTCGTTGTTGTCGGTGTCGTTGTTGTCGGTGTCGGTGTTGATGTTAATGTTGGTGTTGGTGTTGGTGTTGGTGTTGGTGTTGGTGTAGAATTAATTATAATAACATTTGCACCAATACAAGAACCTAGTCCACTACAGTCCAATTTATAGGTTGCCGAACTCGGAACAGTAATATCTAAAGTCAAACAAGAACTAATGCCACTGCAGGTGATGGTACACAAACCGGACCCGCAATAAATATTCGAAGTACCGCAATCTAAAAGTCCGTTACAAATAAAAGTACAATTAATTCCAGCACTACAATTGCCAGTCGTTTGCGAATAAGTACATGATTGTCCTGACTGACACGTTGGTCCTTGTGATGAAACCTTAGTAGTGAAACAAACCAAGCATATTAAACAAATCAAAGGAAAGCAAAAAAGCTTAGGAAAATACATTGTATATAACTCGTATATCCTAAAATTTATTCGATTAGTTAATGATTGAAAAAATCAATTTTTCTATAAATATAAAAGTAACATATGTGTTTTGCAAAAATTGATTATATATTAAACTGGATAAACTAATTAATAACGGATCATTTCTAATAACAAATATAATTTTAATGCCGATAACAACCTTTGGAGGGATAACTTTTTCTGAAACTGAAATAACACCATATTTGATTGAAGAACATTTTTCAATTAAGTTAAAGAAAGAATACGATGAAGAACTTCCGATTGCATTTCCGAATTTAAATCAATCCAAGTGTAATTGCGATAAATGTATTCAGCCAACAACAATAGAAAATTTTAAAATTGTGAAAATTATCGATCCAAAAGGTAAGGATCCAGTTCATAAAGATTCCAATTCAGAAACTGATTCAGATGCTAATTCAGATGCTGATTTAGAAAAGTGTGCCATTTGTAGGGAATTACTTAGTTCTATTTGTATAAAATGTCAAACTGAATTAAATAAATTTAATAATTCAGATAATTTAGATAATTCAGATAATTCAGACAAATCTGACAAATCTGACAATCCAACTAGTCAATGTTATATTGTAGAATCGCAATCATGTGCACATAAATTTCACTACTGCTGTATATCAAGGTGGTTAAATACAAGATCTGTTTGTCCAACTTGTAATAACAATTGGAAATTTGTTGGTATCGAAGAGACAAAAATTGTTGTTCACTATGATGATCAAGTTGGAGAATTTGATGTAGGAACCGATAATCTAGTTGATAAAATAGGAACAAAATTTAATCTTGATATGGATAAAAATAAATTGACATTTAAAAAAGTTTATGTCGATGATTGTAATAATATTAAAGCCGGAAAATATGCTTTATGTACACCAGATATGCACGCGGGATTCAATGGTTTGAAAATTTATTGTAAATTTGGAGAGCAAGTAAATCCCTTTTTTGTCAAATATTCAACGACAATAACAGAATTACGAGAAGAAATTTCTAAAAGTTTTGACTTGTTTAAAGACCAAATAAGAATAATTTATAAAGATCAAGAAATTGGTAAAGATTTCAATAATTTAAATATTTTTAATGTTGACATAGCCTCAGAAAGTACACTGATAATCGAATCTAGTATTACGACAGAATATATAATGGAAATAGATAAAGATTTTTTAATATTGTATCCCGAACACGAAAAAAATAATGCTACATGTATTAATACTGTTCAAAATTTAATTTCAGGAAAAATATCGTGGTTACCGTATCCATTTGTTAAAGATGTAACTTCAAAACAAGAATTGAGTTGTCTTTTATCATGTTTATACATTTTGATAAAAAAAGTCAATATGAATGAAGATATTTTAAAATCTGTTGTTAATAAGTTTGAAAAATATATGACTCTTTATGAAATTCATCCTATTCAGATCTCACTAGCGGTACCGGCTTTAGAATCGTTGCTGCGAATGTCGAATTTTGATGATAAAAAGAGAATGATATTGTCAAATACTTTTCACGAATTAATATACAAAATGCAAGCAGAAAGTGGAATTAATGATATTAATAACATCAAAAATGTATTTTTGGGTACTAACGTTTTATGTAATTTACTGCTATCAATAAATCCTGCTGAAAAAGTAAATTGGAAGTTTGCCGTGAAGGATTTACGAACAGATAAGACTTTCACGATATATTCACCACTGGTTCTAGTTAATGGAGTTCCACCTCTTCTCACTTTAAATGAAAATATGAATATTGTCGTTTTCACAGGAAAAGGGAAAGATGTGTCTCTACCCATTATACTTTATAATCCTTTGTCGGATAGTGAAACTGATGTTAATGCTGCTGAATTGGGTCAAAAAGTTTCTAATAAAGGTGAAACATTGCTCGTCGATGATAGAATTTATGAAGAGGGTATAATGGTATGTATAGACACAAGTAATTCTATGGGTAGTTGTTCTGATTTCCAAGAAGATAAAATCGCCAAGAAAAAAGATGAAGAGGAAGCACAAAAACAATTTTACAAAATACTTGATATTAAAAAATCACCCGCGCCAGAAGACATGGACCTAAGAAAACTGCAGAATACAATAATTTGGTTCATCACACACCCAAATTTCAAAGATTGGGCATCTTGTCCTAATTTTTATGTGTTGAACAACATAATATGCGCGGAACAACACGATAATTTAGAAATGGCTGAATTAATGTCGAAATACAAAGACATATTTATAAAATTACTAAAAAATCAATCAGTTTCTGTTGGAGGTAATAATTACTCTCATGTTAGAAACGAAAATATAAACTTGGAAAAAGAAGAAGTGAAATATAAAAGTGAACCAATAGGTGAATTTTTATGCCCCATATTACACGAAATCATGACTGATCCGTTTATTGCGAAAGATGGATTTACTTATGAAAAGACAAGTATCGAAAAATGGTTTGAAAAAAGCGATTTATCACCAATGATACAAAAAAAAATATCAAAAGAATTAACAGAAAACAAAACTCTTAGAATAATCATAAATGATTGGAAGGCAAACAATATCATGGAACAAAATGTTGGTAATAACGAACAAATTAAAATTAAATTACCTGAACCATGGAACGAAATTAGTATTAAATACAAAAATGATACTAATTTATGGGATTTAGTATACAAAATATATAATTTAACTGGTTATACACACGACGAATTCAATTTGAGAGAAGATTGGAGAATTTACGTTAATACTGAATATGTTAAAAATATTAAAAAAGAAATTAAATTACAAAGTTTAAATAAAACAATGATAACAATCAAACTAGAAAGAGAATTTACGTCATATGTTGTAGCCAGTTTGACAATCCCAGATTATTATTCTGTTAAAAATCTAATCTACAGATCTAATCCGCATGAATACCATATGACCGAATTATGGTCCGATTTGAAAGACGATGGTGACGGTTTATACAAAGGGCAACACATATCGCCATCAATGAGACTTCATTATTATGGAGATAAGACATTTAAAATATTTAGAAATGAAAAACAAAAAATTACAAAAGTTAATTATATGAGTAGATTGGATGTTGTAAAGAAACTGTTTGATGCATTTATTAATAGATCCATTGCATACTCTTTTAATACATCGATTGGTCTAATGTCATTCAGTGACAAGAGCAAAGTGCAATGCGAGATGACTCCCTTTTATGAATCGTTTAGAGATAAAATGGATACACTACATCCCAATGGAGCTACTGCCTTATATGAGTCATTAAAACAGGCGGTTGAAAAATTAGTTTTTTGGAAAAATGCAGATCCAGAGAAAAGAGGTAATGCCAAATTGAGAATTATATGCCTTTCCGATGGTAAAGATACCGGAGCGAGTTCTTTGAAATATGATGTTGATTCGTTAATGGTACAAAACAATATTACTTTAGATTGTATTGTTATCGGTTCAGATTTTGATAGTCATATTGGTAAAATAAGTAAAAAAACTAGAGGCTATATGTTTAATCCTTCGACAATAAAACATGCTTTCGATATTATGGAACTGGAAACAATGATTATTTCAAAGAACAGGGAAGTTGTTCAATCATCTTATAATGGGATCATTGGAGACACAACACTACCCCCAATTGTAACACCAAATAATTCGCTTAAACAAAAAGCCATGGATATTGATAAAACACTTCATAAAATGGGTGACTCATGTAAAGTTATTCAAAAAGAATTGATCGCACTTCAAAAGAATCCTCATCCTGATATTGATGTTTACATTAATGATAAGGATATGTATTTTTGGAAGATTGTTATAAAAGGTCCAAATGGTACACCTTATCAAAATGGCTGTTATCTCGCGTACATTCAATTCCCACAGACATATCCTCTTGTTGCACCAAATATTCGATTCGTTACACCCATCAAACACTGTAATATCAATAACTACGGAAGAGTATGTCATAGTATACTAGATCGAAATTACGTTCCTGTTATTGGCATATCACTCATATTAAATTGTATCTACGGTCTGCTACTAAATCCAGACGTCTCGGACCCACTTGACACCAACATGGCGCTTCTGTACTACGAGGCCAATGGTCAATATGAAGCAGATATTTTAGAAAACGTCAATAAATATGCATCAAAAACAAGAGAACAATGGAAAAAGGAACTAATCTAAATAATGAATTTATTTTCGACAACTTTATATCTATTAATATCATATAGAGATATCATATAAGGAGATCATCTTTTCCAAACAATTACATAGTATACAATAATATAAATAAAATGAGTAATCAATATTGTTACATTATACAAGAAAGAGAATTCGTCAATTCAAACAAATCTATTTATAAAATAGGTAAAACGACCCAACAAATACACAAAAGAATGAATCAATATCCGAAAGATAGTAAGGTAATTTTAACATTAAATGTAGTAAATTGTGACGAATTTGAAAAAAATATTAAAAGGATATTTCCTCAAAAATACAAACATAGAACAGATATAGGTATAGAATATTTTGAGGGCGATGTAAACGAAATGGTAGATGAATACATATCATTAAATAAATCATTAAATAAATCATTGACTAAAAATAATAATGCAGTAGAGAAAGTTATCGACGAAGATAATAATTTATGTATACTCAAAGAATATGTAATATATTATGTTTCAAGTCTCACTATATTTGAAATGGGTAAAAATATACCACTAAACGCAGTGTATATCTCTTTTAATGATCATATTAAAGAAAAATATGAAAAAACTGTATCGAAAGAAGAATTTATAGATATATTAACAAAATACAGATACAAAATAAAAAATGATCACATATTAAATGTCAGGTTCAAAAATATGAAAGAACTAACGGAAATATAATTCAATAAAATAATATAAAATTGAACTCATAATTTGTCTGAATAATTTATGTATTAAAATACATGATAGTATCACTGTTACACTCGACAAAAATAAAAATGACCAAAAACCAAACTAAAGATTCTGGACTAAATAAATTTACCAAAATAATTTCTGAACTTTATCATAACTTTTTAGGTAAAGATGAATATGTTTCAATCACGTCAGCGGATGCTGATGCTTTCAGTGAATTCCTTTATCAACAGGGAGAAATAGGCATCGGTCTACCCCATTAGAATAAAAATAATAAAAATTGATTTAAATTTAATTTATAAATACCTAAAATATTTTGAAATATCTCGAAATATCTTAATACCTGAATTATCATGAGCGATAATCATAAGTGGTTAATAACCAAATGGAAGAAAAGAGGCGATTGTTATCCTAAAAGGTTATTAGGTAATATACTCAGTGACACACCATCATTAATAAATATTTCTATTATTAATGACGATATTGATTTTTTCAAATTAAATTATAAATCCACATATGATGATGAACATAGTTTAAAAAAGGCGTTAGCAAAAGCATGCTTATGTGGATCACAAAAAACAGGAGAATTTATAATTAATGAATTAAAAATTATTAACTACAATACAGATTGGTTATATTGGGATGAAACATTCGATCATTGGATTTTTTGTTTTGTTTCGGCATCGCAAAATGTTAAGTGGGCTGAGGAAATTGCGACTATTATGAAAAATAATGGTGAAAAAATGCCTGATAGTATCTATTCGTATTGCCGAACGTACAGTGTAATAAAAAAATTAAAAATTATCTTCAGAACTGATGACAATGATGACAATGATGACGATTGTTAGTACCAATTTACTATCACAATTTTTTATTTATTGATCTCGATCCAAACTTCGAAATCAAAAGTGCATGCACCTGGCTCGATCAAAACTGAAATCAACTGGTTGTCCCCTGACGTCTTCTGCCATCAGAAACTCAAACTTCCAAGCCAAATTGATCGGTGCGGAAATTGTCTTCCCTCTCTTGTCTGTGGTCGACCAACCGTCACCATCAGAAAGGGAAACGCCTGAAAGAGATTGATCAAGAAACCCTTTGCAGTGAACTCGATAGGGGAAATAGTCGCGACCGCCATCCCCGTTACAACTCATCTTCCAAGAACCCTTTTTGATTTGCTCCCACAACTTCTCAGCCTCAGGACCAGAAGCTTTCCAGAACGATGATGAAACTACCAAATTGCCAAGCTGAAGAACTCGACCATCACTTGTCATGATCCCGTTTTTCAGTGATGTGAAAGTCATGCTGTGCTTTGTTTCGCCTATGCCCAAATAGGCATAGTCAAAACGAATCGCCCTTTGACGCTCGTGCTCCTCATCTCTGTAAATACCATCACCATAACCCCTTCCCACGGGAACAGTGTTGATGAGAAGATAGCCGACGACCATGTTGTTTGTTGTTTGTTGTTTGTTGTTTGTTGTTTGTTGTTTGTTGTTTGACGTTGTTTGATTCTGAAGAATCGTAAGTAAAAATTTACTTGTTTATGTATATCACAAAAATAAATGAATATCACAGTGTATTCATTATATCAACTTTTTGATTGGACATTTGGCATTCGATACAATAATTATAATTATATTTAGTGTATCATATGTTTTGCAAAAATTGAAAATATAACTCATTTACAAATCCTTTAATTTTTTGTAACAATATCAATAATAACATTAGTAACATAGATAATATTAGTCATATTAATAACATCGATAGTAATAATGTCAACCGATAGCTTCCATCGATACATCACTGGATTTTTCAGATCAAAGAAGAAGTCTGAGCCCAAACAGCCCAAACAACCCAAACAACCAAAACAACCAAAACAACCAAAACAACCAAAACAACCACTTTCGCCAGAAGAGATTGCTGATAAAAAAAAACGAGGAAAAATTTTGTTTAAAAGCCTCCAAGAGTCTGGCCTAATTTAATTTGATTTAATTTAATTTGATTTAATTTAATTTGATCTGGAACAAACATCGATGTATTTGTCTATAAACTGTTGAATGTTATTAGTTCTGAACAAAGAACCACCAGCACGCGGATTTATTTCAAATATCTTTGGCACATCATCTTTTATTTTATAATCAATACATAACATACCACTATAATTAGTCATTTTTATTATTTTTTCGAATACGTTCAATGATGTTCCGTGTATTTCAACTGTTAGTGACGTCAAAGGTTTTTTGGTAATACCGTGCACAAAAATGTCATCATCAAATGTATGTTCTATGGTTAATTCTTTTACAATTTTACCGTTGACTGCCAGAATATGAGTAGCATATTCTTTATTTCCTTCCACAATTTCACATATTATGTAATCATCTAGATCATTCGAACTATTTAAATTAATATTAGTCGGTACATCATCAAGTTTGTTGATTATAAACGTATTTCTTCCGTAATCTGATTTATTATGTTTTAATATACACGGTGTTTTAATACTATCATATATTTGTGCAATATATTTACCGAGACCCTTAAATTCCATAAAATTATAAAATTTTATTTTATCATTAAAGCATTCATACACTTTTCTATGCGGTATTAAAAACTTGATGCCATTTTCTTTGACTTCATTGTAATATTTTAATAAAAATTCTGTATGTTCGCATGCATAAACAAATATCATATTAACATTTTTATCAATACATGATGTTAATACGTCGTTAATTTCAACGAAATCATTTTGAATCAAATTGGTATCAGGATCCATTATATCTTCGTAACTTACTGTATAATCTTTGTCATTGTACGTAATATTTTTACGTTTTATCATGGATAGTTTCGTTATATAACTTATGAAATTCTCTTCATACGGAATAAGAATATTTTCTCTGTAGATTATTACATTATCATATATAACATGCGATGGATAAGGATTATTACCATTATAAATTATAACACTATTGTTCCAAAATTTCTCTAGACGTAATGGTCGTTTACTTAAAACATTAATATATACATTAATTAGATCGGTTATGTACGGGGAATTTGGAGTATTTTCAAATGTACTCTTAATATCACCAGGAATACGTGGGTTACATTCCAGAAGATATAAATCGTCATTTGCATCTAATAATAATTCGAATTCGACAAATCCATCATAGCTAACAAGTTTTACTAATTTAGATAGAACCTTCATATATTTTTCCTCAAGGTGTCTCAAGTATTGTTTAGCGGTTGAATTCAAAATTTGTGGATTTATCGCACCGGGAAACACAAAATTTAAACCACTTATTATTTTTCCTTTTTTACACACAAGATTTACAGCTTGAATTTCCTTTACATCCAGAATATCTTGAATTTGATTATCCGTATTGTATCGATTTATAATATCATATATATCACCTGTAATTATTTTATTATGTAAAGATCCAACACCTCTTTTATTTTTGACTAAAAATGATCCTGTTTTATGTGGTCCATCATATTTTTCATCATATGTTTTAATTAACTTCATTTGAGAACCTTCCAATACATTTTCTCTTTCGACAAAATCATAAAATTGTTTCTTATCATCGAATAATGTGTAAACTTCAGCAGAATTTACTAAAAATTTGTATTTGTATTCAGGATATGTTTGTTTTATCTCATATAATTTTTTTTGAGAATTAATACCAAATGGTACTATAGCGTCTGCTTTATCGAAATATTCCTTATTGAAATTATTCAATACGACATAGGTCTCTTTACATCTTTTCAAATAAAAATATATGTATGAGAATGTGTAGTCGTTGTACAAAAACACAACTATCATTAGGTTTTTAAGTATTTATTGGGATATATTTAATTATATAAAATTTACTGGAAACTGACTGACGTATGTAAAAAATACACTTGCTAAGAACGAATCTTAAGATTCAATTAAAAAGGTTATTATAACATCTAACAATGTTATAAATACATTTGCTAAGAACGAATCTTAAGATTCAATTAAAAAGGTTATTATAACATCTAACAATGTTATAAATACGCTGATTGAGAACGAATCTTAAGATTCAATTAAAAAGGTTATTATAACATCTAACAATGTTATAAATACATTTGCTAAGAACGAATCTTAAGATTCAATTAAAAAGGTTATTATAACATCTAACAATGTTATAAATACGCTGATTGAGAACGAATCTTAAGATTCAATTAAAAAGGTTATTATAACATCTAACAATGTTATAAATACATTTGCTAAGAACGAATCTTAAGATTCAATTAAAAAGGTTATTATAACATCTAACAATGTTATAAATACACCTGCACAAACACACATATAAAAAAATACTTAATACATGAATTTATTAAAAACAAATAAAATGAAAACAACAATTAAATCTAATATTGTAAATGAATTGGATAATAACCTAAATTTATTAAATCATGAAGGATTACGTTATTGGTCAAAATCACAATCTGAAGAAAATTGTTATGATGATTTATCTGATTACAAATATGCACTTGAATTCTTTTCATTAACAAAAATACAAGCAAAAAAATTAATAGGTTATCCCGCAAGTCAAGTGCATGTGGAAAAAATAATAGACTTGAAAAATAAAAAATATGTCCTAAATAAAAACATTAGATTTATAACATACAGCAATGACATTAAGGAACAATCTGTGTTGCTTAAAATAAAAGATAAAGAAATGTCATTAGAAACAATGATGTCATATGTCAATAATTCAATTGGCGATGATGAATATGTAAGAAATTTTTCATTTATTACAGAAAGTGATAATTGTTATGAGTTTCATGCTGACATTTACTATCACTAAAATTCGTTAGTTACAAATATATAATTATCATCATTATTATCATATTTGTCTTTTTCACTGATTAATAATTCTTTGAGATTATTCAACCAATATAATGCGACCGCTATTCTCCCATTATTATCCATGATTTTTGGTATAATAACTTTTTCACGTTCTTTAGTATGTCCCCATATCCAGCTGTTGTTGTCAGGATCGGGTACCCCAACAGTATGACCTTTTCCAAATAAATCATTCATTGTTGAATCAATATTGGCGAGCGCTTCATTAATTGATTTCCCAATAATTTTATCCTTATAAGAAAATATATCATCAAAATTGACGATATATTCGAAATATAATTTTACAGTATTTTCATCAATCGATATTGATCTTTCTCCTTCTTCTTCTCCTTCAATATAGTCAGAAAGTGATATGATTTTTGGTTCAGGAGGTTGAAAATTTATTCTTTTATCAACTAAGTATGTTCTATAGACCATTTTATTTATGATAATATTTATATTCAAATTATTGCGTTGTATAGCAAATATAAAAAAAATCAGTTTTATTTATCATGTCACACAATAATCACATTTATTCCGTGATCTACCAGAACCATTACATTTATAACACATCAGATACCGTGTTTCATATCTTGTAGTTACATGAGAAAGATATGCTGTCCCGTGGCACGCAGTACATTTTTTTCTATAAGTTGTCGTATAGGTGCAATGGCAATTTAGATTGTAGGTAATAATTTTATCTTTATTTTTATCTTTATTTTTATCTTTATTTTTATCTTGGTTTTTATTAAGTGCGTCATATAGTTTATATATGTCGATGGGTAATAAATTCCAGTCTATTTTAATACAATGTATTTCTATTGGTTCAACTATTTTTTCTGTCCGAACCGAGTAACGTGTTGCACTATTAGGATCTTGTTTAATTTTCTTGGTGATGTTCGGAGGAAAAATTGCACACCATGAATTATCAAATAATTTCGATAATCGATATCCATACCCTGGATAATCAATAGTGAGATTTTTGTTAAGATATGACCCTGTAGTAACGGCATCCGTTGTATTATAAAAATTTAGTATCATGTTATGATATTCTGGTGATCCATGAAAAATTAAATTTTTTGTAAAATTATTTGTTTTTTCTTTTAATCTTATCATAGTTGAACAGGAAAGACATTTTTGTTTCAATTCAACTAAACATTCTGTTTGATCATCCTTATTGTTTTCATGAATAATTATATATCCGGTTTTACATGAACAGGCATATTTTTTGACATCATCTATTTTTTGTTGATAAGATGTTTTCCCACTATAACAATCATATGCTTCACATTTTTTCATCCGAGTATTATTACAATGAGAACATTTTGTCCTTTCGTATTCTTCCAACTGTTTCTTTTTTTCTTCTTCCTGTTTATATAATTCCAATTGTCTGAGGTATTCCATCATCTGTTCAGTTTCAAGTTGTTTTCGTTTTTGTTCCTGCTCTTGTTGATTTCTTTCTAATTGTTGTTGTTGCTGTTGATATCTGTATTGTTCTTGCTGTCTATTGTAGTCTGGGTATTTATAGGGATCATTATAAACTTTTGGTGGCTCATATGCGGGCGAACCGTACAATGTACGGCCAGTTTTGTAGTCGTATACTGTGGATGTGTTTGTTGTATACGAAGACGTCGGTGTATAATAATTAAATTTACTCATCGAATTATTCAAAGTAATTTTATTCTTGATTACACAGCGAGCGATAAATATATAGATAATCAATTTTTAATCAAAAAATTGAATATTTATATATTGTGCTAGTCCATTATAAATCGACCCAAGTATGTTACTGTTTGCAGGTAAACTGTCAAAAGAGCCTATTGATTTGTGAATAAATTTTCAACAAAACCCACATAAATCCAACGAAGATGAATTTCGCACTGGGTTGTACTTCAATTGTGTCGTTCATTTTAATGATCATTTTCGGTGTGATTTCTATTGGATCTTATTACGGAGGCGTCATCCACGACGGAATCATTAACCAAGAACTATATTCGGTTCAAGGTCTGATTATTTCAGAACGTGATGTTTACGATCCTGTGACGTATTGTTGCGAATCTGGATCTGGATCAAACAGTGGATGCCTCATGTATTGCACAAGGAATGAATGGGATCATTACTTGAAATTCCGATACATTGTCAATGCGTCGATGGCACAAGAAGGAGGTTCGCACGAAACGGAACTGTACATGTGGACAGATTACAGTCCAATAATCACAGAATCTGGTTATCAAGTTGGTGATTACTTGACCATATATTACAACTTGTGTGCTTTTACCCCAACTTTTCATCAAGACATCGTCATTTGTCAAGCAGCCAATGATCAAACACCGTTGTATTTGTCACTGTTCAATGTCGGTGCTGCACACATTGCAGCTATAGTGTTTTGTGTGTTTTTCGCAATTGCAGCGGTCATCTTTGTTGTCACATTCAGTATCATAATTGTCATTTACATTCTTGAAAACTGCTCATGCTCATGCAATTTTACTTTGCCGAAGATTAATTTCAAGAGGAAAGATATTAATGTGACTATTCCTGTTCCCCATCTTGGTCAACAACAACCAGAAATTCGTGAAGTTTACATCGATCCTCCCAGATATGATTCTAGTGCTCAAGTCCCTATCGAACTTAACCAATTCCCGCAAAGTGTCCCACAATATACCGAAGAACAGTACGGTCAACAGGGAAGTCAACAATACGGATATGGTAAACAATACGGCCAATACGGCCAATACGGCCAATACGGCCAATATGATGACCAGTATGACGATCAGTACAAAAAGCGAGATTTTTACGGTGGTAGCATTGAAACGGTGTGAATTGATTATTTTTAATTTTCTTTATTTTTTTATTTGTTTTTCATTCTGCATCATAATAAATTAATTTGATCAAATGACTGTAAACCATCTATTTTTAATATAATTATTTTTATATTACGTCATAATACAAGTTTTCTTTATTGTTATCATTTGACTGTTCGAGCAAAATATTTGTGTTAAAAAAACATTTCAGAAAATTTTTTATTTTTTATTTCATCTCCCCCTCCCTCTATGGTTATGATATAAATGTCACCACCCACTCATTTTAACAGTGAAATGACAGTAATTTAACCAAAATGACAGTGAATATACATTGTATGACAGTAGAAGTGACAGTAAAAATAATATAAAGACAGTAAAAATAATATAGTTATATTATAAATATTCAAATGGTCGAATATAAATGTGATAAATGCAGCAGAATATTTAATAGAAAACAAAGTTATGATGCACATACTATAAGAAAATTTTCATGTATTAAAGATTTACCAAAATTAATCAAAATTAACCAAATTTTACCGATTGATGAAAATAAATGTAAATGCAATTACTGTAATAAAGAATTTTGCAATAAGTACACACTAGAAAGACATCTCGACAATAGATGTAAAGTTAAAAAGGAAGATACAAATAAAAAGGAAGAAATATATCAAATATTGTTAAAACAAATGAGGGAAATGGAGGAAAATAATAAAAAAATGGAAGAAAATAATAAGAAAATGTTTAATGAATTAAAAGCAGAAAATTTAAAATTAAAAAATGAATTAGCCAAAAAGGATTCTATAACAAACAATACAATCAATAACATTAACAGTCAAACGAATAATACAAACAATCAACAAAACAATATTAAAAATTTACAAATAAACTTAATTGCTCATGGAAAAGAGGATCTCTCATTTATCACAGAAGACCAAATAAAAAAGATTCTTTATAAAGGATTTAAATCCATTGAAAATCTTACTGAAATAGTTCACTTCGACAAAAATCGTCCAGAAAACCACAATGTTTATATTAGCAATATTAAGGATTCGTATATTATGAGATATGATGGTAATGATTGGAAATTGATGAATAGAGAAAACTGTTTACAAGATATGTACGATGATAAATGTGATTACTTAGTTGAGAAGTTTGAGCAATCAGAAGGTAAATTAGATGAATCTATACTAAAACGATTCGGTAATTTTCTAAGTAGAAAGGATGATGATAAAATAATAGAACAAACAAAGAAAGAAATCAAGCTAGTTCTTTACAATAATAGAAAAATTCCGGAGGAGACAAGACGATTACTAAGATTAAATGATGAAATAGTTATGGAACAATTATGTTAATCATTTTTGTATTAAAAATAGAAAAAATCAGGATCTCAAATGAGGATATCTATCATCCAAATTAAGTGAACCCATACCCCTTCCTTCCATTTGTTTTTCGAACGATTTCTTGACATCCTGAATGAAATCATTATTCTTGGAAAATACACAATCATGAACTTGTTGAATAACCTCTGATGAAGTTTTACCAAGATGAACATTCAGAAGAGATGATACCAAAACCTGTACGGTTCCATCATTTTCTTTGGGGTTATTAAAAATCTTTTCATGATTCGTCAGGATATCCACAAAGAATTCAATAGTAAAATGCTTCGTGTTGGAAAAGTTCGTCAAGTTTTTTAGCAGATATTCTTTAATGTTAACACCGAGCTCCTTGAGTTGGTCTGTTGATTTTGGAATAATTACTTCATTGACTTGAATCCTATTACCAACACTGAAATTCTCACAATCTGAATCCCATTTGATTTGGGTATCAGGATCGATTACAAGGGAAGCCTTGACAATAGTCATACCTGGTTTAGAATACTCCATCGTCGATTGGAACTTCAAGTTAATTCCTTTTGGAACTCGTGGATCGATTTGATCATCGAATGGAACAGCGGCATTAACAATACCAGGTACAAAGAGTTGACAAACTTTTACCTCATAAATGCGTGGATCGGGGAAAGTAGGAATATCGTGAAGAATAGTAACTCTATGACACATTGGAGCATAAACTTTTTCAATGTCTCTTGAATCAGTCGAGTAATCGTGCGGGATTTGTGGCAACTTTCGGAACCATTCACCGGCATAATATTTGCGGATTTCGTAGAGCGTTTGTGAAGAAACTCTACCATTAGCATCAGGAGCGGGAGCAAATGTCAGAAAATGCAAACCCTTCGCGAACTTCTGAGCCTCCTCAATTTTCTTCCTTTTAATCAATCTCTCGATTTTTTCAACATCTTGAACCGATCCGTATCTCGGACGCTGATCATCTGGTGAAATTGTCCCGTTTTCATTCCAATTTTCCCAAGTTTTGTTATTCGCGAAGGCAACAGCTCCTGCACCTACAATTCCTAATCCCACAAACAAACCAGTCAAACGAGAAAAAGCACCAGGCATGATTATTTTTCAGAAAATATTAAGCTTTTATTTAATAAATAAGATTGTAAAGTGTATAATACCAGAAATTAATGGAATAATTAAATAAATAAACATTCAATTTTTTTAGTAAATTTTAATATGAATATAGTGTATTAAATACTATGTTATACGGCGAAGATTTATTGCAATTTCTTAATAAATACTCCGATGTTGACATCGACTTCATTCGGGAATTCATACGGATTCAAGAACACGATCAAGTGCATTATCCCTACAATATTGATCTGGAACTTGTTGCAAAATGGCTTAATACAAAAAAGGGTAAATTAAAGGAAACATTGAAAACCAACTATACAAAAAATGTAGATTATGTTGTAAATCCTTTGTTTTCCGTGAACGGAAAACAAAAAGAAGGAAGTGGTGGTCACAATAAAGAGACCGTACTATTATCTCCCGATACATTCAAGATGCTATGTATGCGATCACATACCAAGAAAGCTGATAAAATAAGATATTACTATGTTACATTAGAAAAATTAATGTATATATTCAAAGATGAAATTATAGAGAGTCAAAATAAAAGAATAAAACAATTGGAAATTAATTTAAAAAAACCTAAATTTCCAATTAGGGGAGCGATATATGTCATATCCCTGGATGACAATGAGGGTAAAAATATGTTCAATGAAATAATATCAGAAGGAAAAGGATACAAAATAGGAAAATCAAAAGATCTCAATAAACGATTTAAACAATATGTAACTGCGCATAAAGATGATCCTGTGATTAAATTTATATTCTATTCAAATGATATTGATCAATTAGAATATTGTATCAAAAATCTATTGCGATACGATCAATACAGAGATAGAAAAGAGTTTTATATAACAGAATTAGATCAAATAATAAAAGCTGCCAAAATATGCGATAACTCAATTACATCATTTAAGTGTAATGATTGTAAAATCATATGGGATAATGATGATAATGCTTTAAAAATAGATAAATTAAGTAGACACATAAACAATCATAATAAGAATGAAAAGGTTGCATTTTTTGCGATCGAACAAATTGATAATATAATGAACGTCAAGCCTCAAAATGATATATTAACTGACAACACAGATTCGGATAATGATAACTATCTAATCGTGTAAGATCATGAGATATATTAATAAAACGAGTGGAAAGATTATTAATTATTTATAATCACTATTTTTATTAAAATTGTTAAAATTATTAAAATTATTTATTGTTGAGTTCCCTTAAGAACACTAATTGTCTCAGTATTTAACGGTTTAACATCCGTAGCAAAATTCTCAAATGAAAATCGTCCCTTCAATGGGCTGTTAAGAATTTTAGTATCAAAATCCACGCTCACCGGTACCCTATTTCTCATAAGTTCTTTGTAAAGATCAGACTTGTTACAATGATGAATACTAATTTCTACTTGTTCAGACGCAGCCATGTTAGAAGATGTTTCACGCAACAAAATACATGGATTTTTAAAGAGAAATCCTTTGTTCATAACATTTTCAATGTAACCGATAGTTTGACCTTGTGCTACAGTCCACAAACTTCTATTAGATGGCTTGCTCATATTATTCAGGATGAACCCTTGATTTACAATATTTCTACTAAGATTTCTTATGGCAAACATTTTATTAATTATATTTTGTATTTTTTGTATATTTGTGTGATTGTTATAACATCAATAATAATTAACAACATTATTAATGTTTCAATCTTTTTCGTTTTTCCCTCCTAATTCAGTTTATTTTATGACTAAACTAATATAAATATATATACATGAAAGTTAAAACTATTACAGTATCTAACCTATCGGATAGCGGTGAAGGGAGCTTGAGATGTGCAATTAATGAATCTAAAAAATACAAATATTCAAACATTGTTTTTAGTGTTACAGGATTAATATTATTGCAATCTGCTTTACCAGTTATCGCATCGAAGGTTACTATAAATGCAACTCGACTACCAAGTAACAGTTTATCACCTTTGGTTGAAATTGATTGTAATGGTAATAATGGTATTGTATTCGCTAAAAAATCAAGTGGTTCTGAAATTTTAGGTTTAGCGATAACAAATTCTTCAGGCAACGGAATAACAATTGTATCGAATTGTATTTTCATACACCAAAACTATATAGGTATTGATTTGAATGGAAATAAAAAGGGTAATAAAGAAAACGGTATTTTAATTAGTTCAAAATCTAAAGGTAATAAAATTGGTTCCAATCCTGATAATATTTCCGGTTATGCATCAAATGTCATCTCGGGAAACGGACAAAATGGTATCCAAATTGATTGTTCCAGTCAAAATGTTATTGCATCAAATTTCATAGGTACTGATCCAAGTGGTTTAAATGCAATTCCAAATACATTTAACGGGATTCTCATTAAAGGATCGAAAAATAATACCGTAGGAGGAACAGTATATACTAATTCTAATAATGTAACAAATAATCCAACAGGATCCAAAGGAACAGTTCCCATTGTCTATATATTTCCTCCACTTGGGAACCTAATTTCTGGTAACACAATGAATGGTGTTATGATTGACTCATCATCTAAAAATGTATTCAATGGAAATTTTATCGGTACTGATGTCTCCGGTATTAAAGCATTAGCCAATTCGTCCGATGGTATCTACATATTGAACTCAAAAGCAATTGTTTTAAGAGGATGCACTATAACAGATAATCCTTTCGTATATTATAATGTATGTTCCGGAAATACTAACAATGGTATACACGTAAGTAATTCAAAAAATACAATTATACAAGGAAACTTCACGGGTACAGGAGCTAATAATGCATCAGTTGTTGCAAATGGAAAAAATGGTATATTGATTGATGGAACTTCTAAAAAGACTACAGTCGGTGGTCCGATTCCGTTAGGAAATGTAAGCGCTGGTAATAATCTAAACGGTATTTATGTAACTGATACAGCTTCATCATTCATAACGTACAATACTTTCGGTGGTTTATATGCATTCGGAGCAGCAGCGCCCAATGGAAATCACGGTCTTCTCATAGATTCATCCGGTAAAAAATTAGTAGCTAGAACAAATGTATTTTCAGGTAACTTACAAAACGGTATTAAACTTGCTGGAAATGCTAGTAAAGTCCTTGTAGAATCTAATATTGTCGGATTAGATACAAAAGGAACAGCCATATTACCTAATAATTTAGATGGACTTGTAATAAGTGATAATGCGAATCATAATACTATTGGTCATCAAGTTGTATCAGTCATTCCAAGAAATGCTTTTTCCGGAAATCTAGAAAATGGTATCCATATTACTGACAACGCATCTTATAATCAAGTCAAATTAAGTTTTATTGGTCTAGATGTCAGTGGTTTAGATTCATACCCCAATCAATTGAATGGTGTTCTTCTTGATAAAAGTTCCAATAATAATTTGATCGGAATTATTGATTATAGACAAAAACTACGTAGTAATTATATTAGCGCAAACTTACAGTACGGTATAACAATAAACGACTTATCTCACGATAATGCTATAATAAATAATAATATTGGCATAACTGTTACAAATGTAGCAGCTCCAAATGTATTGGGTGCAGTAAATAATACGACACCGCCAACTAATAATAATGTCATATTTAATAACTAAATTTTATAAACTAAAAATTGAAAATGCATATATAAAAAGATCCTTTTTATATAATTCGATATATGTATCTAAACTTTTGTAGTTTTATTATTTTTTGACTGTAATGTCGTCAAATTGTACATCATGTGGTGGAACCGGTGGATATAAGGCAGGTTGCTCTCGTGGTTGTCTGAGTGTTTCTCAATTGAGTCATAATTATTGGGATACATATAGTCAACATGGTGGTAGATTAAGTTGTATATGTACTGAAGTTATTATATGTCAAACATGTAATGGAACAGGAAAACAGTCACAACTTGAACAAATACAAGCAGCTCCAATAGAACCAATTCCAAGAACTCCTTGCAGTGAGTGTAGTTATGGAAGAATATCTTTTCAATGTGGTACATGCAAAGGATCAGGTTATTGTAACACAAATCTATCTGGACCATGTATCAATTGCGGTGAGAAAAATATAAATCCCAAAGGAAGAATCACAAAATCTATTTTTTCTAAATCAACTTTAGAAAAACACCCAAATAAAAATGCTTCTGCCCATATATATATGGATAATAATGTACAATATTCTAATCTCAAATTAGCCAAGAGTACACCTATTGATCATTTTTCTAGTCCAACGAGAGATAACTTACATTATAGGTTGTATTTAAGTACAGAAAAATTTACTAAAAATAAAATATTCATAAATGTTCGTGCAAAAATAAACGAGCCATTGGTTCCAATTTGGGATGAATGTATTGATGGAGAGTTTAACAACATTAATGGTGAAATCCATGTGGACTATACAAGTTATTTCTCAAGAGCGCTACATTTATTCAACAAGTGTTATATTCTTGTTAATCCGACAAAAAATCATTCAGCAAATGATATGTTGGAGTGTTTGAAATTTGAGCAACCTGATATTTGTTTCGTCGAACTTCCATTGTTCTTGCCATTTGTTCCAAACTCGAGTTGTGAAATAATTAAGTTTGGTTACAGTTACTGTACAAATATTTTAATCGAAACAAGAGAATATATTTGTCTGAAGCATGCACTGACAGTAGGTTATAGTACTACAAGGGTATGTCCAACATGTTCCGGATCAAAATATCAAGCGAACAAATGTTATAGATGTAGTGGTACTGGATATCGCTAATTTTTTTATCAACATAAAATTAAATAAAAAATTGATTAGTCAAATTACTTGTTTGAGATATTAATGCACTAATATATTTATAAATTAACTAACTAAATTCAGTTATTGTTTGTATAATATTAATAATAAATAATAAATAATAAATAATAAATAATAAATAATAAATAATAAATAATAAATAATTATGGCAACAAATCCTTTACATTGTGCATGCAGAAATGGAGATTTAATTTCAGTAAACAAATACTTAAATGACAAGGAGTTTGAGGGTTTAAATGATACGGACGAAGCGGATAACACGCCTTTTCATTATGCGTGTATGAATGGTTTCAAAGACATCGTGGAATTAATAATGCAACACAACGATTTTTGTGGTTTGAATGATAAAAATGATGAAGGTTACACGCCATTTTTGTACGCGTGTATGAATGGTCACGTGGAAATAATTAGAATGATAATGGAACATAAAGAATTTAATTGTTTAAATGTGCCTAGAAATAAATCTACTGTTAATACACCATTTTTGTTAGCGTGCAAATACGGTAAAATCGGTGTTATTGAAGAACTATTAAGGCACCCAAACGTTATTATTCCCGATGTAGTATACGTTGATTATAAAGAATATCAACGACAAGTAGAAAGATTAATAGAATTGTATAAAAAATTACCAGTGATTACCCAAACGAAATTACTTGTTAGAAATTTATCAACAAATTTAGAAAATTCACAAAATTCACAAAATCAAACCATTGATTCGACATCGACCAAATTAAAATATGTTAAAATTAAATTTTTATGTAATGGAAATAATCAGCAAAGTTGCATTAAAATTCCCAAAAACTGCACAGAAATTATTTTCGAATATACAAATGATATTGAAATTTATTTGTAAAAAAAAATTGAATTGTATATCAATTGTTGTTATATATAAACAAATATTTTAGTGAATAATATAATAAAAAAATGTCTATCCGTCTAGATATATTGTACGGATGTTTGACATTGCTTGCTATGATAAGTTTCATGATAGGACTATCATTTACTATTTCAGGAGGAATATCATATTCATCTGAAAACGAAGAAATATTAGTAGGAAAGGGATCAGAATCAATGTGTATAATTAAAGCAATTACAGCAACAAGTGGTGATTGTTTTGTTAATCAAAACTGTAATGGAACTGATTCAACATTTAATGTTTGGTTTGACACGGGTTCTGGATGTAATCTTCAAAATCAGAGAGTTCCCTATGGATTAAATATTGATCCATTTGAATGTCAACTTGAAAGAGTAATTCCATGTTGGTCTGTTAGGTCTGTTAGTTCTATTGATTCAAATTGTGATACTAAATTCGTTATTTGGCAACGCACTGAACATAATAGTTCGACTAAATCTACATTTGGGATTGGATTAGCTTTTTTAGGACTTTTAGTAATTTGTAGTATTATATCATGCATTATATATTGGCGTTGCCATCGATTTTCAAACACAACACATACACCGTTGTAACTAAATTAATTTAAGTTCATCAAAATTCTCATGTAAATTTTTACATAAATTTTTTTTTGAATTTAATGCGAGATCAGTAAGTTTGTTCATTAATTTATCATTAAATAATTCGTTACATATAGCTATAACATCATGTCGAAATTCTTGTGATGATAACAATTTTAATAAAATTTCATCATATTCATATGATTTACAATTTCTTTTATACAATTTCCTTAATTCATTAATGAAATCGCAAAAAATGATCTTCCTAATAAAATTATTGTTTATTTTTTTATATTTATGACTGACTTTATACCATTTATTGTTAATGATTTGGTACCAATAACCTAAGCTGTATACAAATCTTTTTTTATAAAAATTATAAATAATATATGCAACGTCATTGGGTGACATTATAGACGAATGGGATCTTTTGAGGGTCATGGAAATTATTATAAACAAATGACTTGGTTATGAACTAATTTAATTAAATTTCATATTTTTTCAAAAATAATAAATAAAAATTGAGGAAATCAACAATAGGATCCAGTGAACAAGATCAAACCAGATCTGTGGACAATGTGGTAAGAGAATGGATGATCAGCAATAAAGTCATAAATCTTCTTGGGTTTTTGTATCATCGCACAGGATTCTTGGCAGCATACCATAATAACTGTAGCCGCACTTGCTTCAGTTCCTTTTTCATCAACAATGATTTTACATTTTTGTTTGATGACAGAAACATATTGTTTGTCAAAACGGGGAATCATTTCATCCGCATGCATGTAATCAAACATTTGTGTCATTCCATTATTTTTGAAGAATGGAATGAGATCAAGTTCTGATTCCTGTTCAAATTTCGGCAGCTCGACGTTAGCACATTGACTTTGCATATTGCCCATAACCTCTGACATTTTTTCATGGTTAAAGACTGGTGCTTTTTTCTTCTTGTCGGTTGGGAGAACGATAACCATACTAAATTCATATTTGTCATAAGGTAGTGAAATAGCTTGAAATTCAGTATTTTCGAAATATCTAAAATATTCCTCGTTATGTCTCATCATTGAAACAGTTTTCGGTTCTAGTGACCCGAGTCTATTGAAGGGTTTTTGTTTTGTATTGTACTTATTAAATTCTTCGGCCCATTTTGATTTGAAATAAATGGTATTTAGCAGGACCAAAAATGTATCAGCAGTAACATCGCTTGGTGACAAAAGATTTTTGATTAGTCCGTTTGTATTCTTTTCGACAATACTATTAACCTTATTGGCCAATGCTTTTATTTCACTTTGGTCAAAATAGAAATGTTCACCTAGTTTTTGGACTTTTTGCAAGTAGTTTCCCACAACAGGAATGTTTTTCTTTGTCATCACAACATTACTAGTTTTAACACATCCAGTTTGGTTTAAAATGTCCGTTACTTCAACGATCTTACCAAACAATTCATTTTTGTTTTCAATCAACAAGGTTGATAAAATTTGGTTCAATGTTTCATCAGTCAAACCGACTAGTAACATGGAAAGTGCCGAAATCAAACTGAAAGATGATAATACAACAGCCTCATTATCATTTGAATCAGCAAACAACATCATTTTTTCTTGGAGATCATTGCTAATCACTGATGCCTCGTTACTTGTTACTTCTCGTTGTTTGTTAGGTGATGAACATATTTTTTTAGGTGGCATGATGTCATTATCAACATTCAGTGTTGACATTCTCTTTCCGAATAATGATTTAAATAAGCCTGACATGCTGATCTTTTAAAGTAAAAATTAATAAAACTAATAAAATGATAAAATTGATAATACCCAGTTTTTTCATATGAATGTAGTAAAATATTTAAATTTCATCTTTTTTAAATATTTTTAGATATCACCCGTAGTAAAAAAAATAATATTATCTAATACATATACATAATAAATAAATAAATACAACATGGGAAATAATTCACACTTATTTGCTTATCAAACAAAATCACAAAATTTAGTCGCATACGAACCTATTCCTATTGATTTTGACAAAGTTAAATATTCAAAAGATTTCGAAGTAAATGGTCATGCCATAACTTGTAAACAAGACGGTTTGTATTCAGTTGTTCTCAATATGAGTATAAATCAATCAATCAGAAATACAACAACTCTGTTTGCTCAATTAAATGGTAAAAATATTGATGGCTCTGATTGGTCAAACTTCACTGAAACAAATGTTCCTTACAGTTTATTTGGATCAAACTTTATGGTTGAAATGAAAAATAATGACAAATTAGTTATTTATTTACAGAGTACAGTAGATGGTTCAACACACGCAGAAAAAGCAGGAAGTTCGATATCTATAACATCCGTTTAATTTTGTTGGGCCAACCATAAAATAAATAAAAAGTTTTATTTTTTTATCTTCATCATTTTGCTATAATTATCCAACCAATCTTCCGGATCCGTATCTTTATCTACTTTTTCTTTATGTTTTAAATGTATCAATGAATAATCGTCATTAATTTTAGCACACATTGTCATATCAACACGTAACCTTAGCGCATCAACCATTGTTACGAAGGCGTAAGAACATTTTAAATTGTTATCTCTAATCGGCATCTCGAATCTTATATTTGTGTCGAGTGGAGGATATAATGTAAAAAGTGTTCTACTCCAAAGTAAAACATAAGCTTTAGTTCTTAATATTTCACCATCATCACAAATAATGACAACAGTCGGTTCTTTGGTTAGGGATTCATCATTTAGTAATTTAGCACGTTTGCATACATCCTCGATTGTTATTTCACTAATTTTGTCATCAATATGTGATTTTTTGGTTTGTTCGGAATCAATACAATCTTCGGAGAGTTTTCTTTTGTTATTGATCATTTGAAATTGTATGTTTATATTATATATTAATTCATCACCAAATGAATTCCTAAATCAATTTTTCCATGAAAAATATTAAAATAAAAAAATTGAATATTTCATAATATTGATAGGTCATTACATTTTTACAGAAATATAATAACTTTAAAAACTTTAACTCAACTTTAACTCAATAACTTCAACAAATGGGATCATCACAATCTACACAAAACGAAAGGCACCAATCTGTTGAGAAATCAACCGATGGTAATGGTAATCAGGTTAATAACAAATTCGAGAACAAATATGAAGCACTTAAAGCAAGACGTGTCGAAATGATTACTCGTGGTGAAGACCTGTGTGATAAATTGGTTCAAGAAATGAAACATCACTTGAACACTATCATCACACTCGAACACATTAAACAAAAAATTACTGATAAATTGTGTAAATATGTGAATGTTGTTTTTCATATTGATAATTTAATTACAGATGGTAGTGCAAAAGCTTTTAGGGAAAAATCCGATGCCTGTACATTTTTGATTCCTTTGACAACTTCTGTACATGACCCTGAAAATACTGTAACTATTCTCGACAGAATGCATACCAAGATGTATGATAACTTTTTCAGAGGATTTAAAATTACATACAATAGAAACATGAAGCTTAGTGGAGTTCATTACAATAAGTCACTGTTTATTTTTGAAATCGAAGTTACCAAAGATAATTACGAATGTCCCCTCAAAAATAAAGAAACAGAAACAAAAAAGAAGCAAGAAACACAATCCCAACCACAAACCGTTGGGGTCATTAAATCTAGATCTTATTCAGAATATGATTCAGATTCGGATGAGCAATGTATCAGTTCAAAAATTAAGATTGTTGTTGAAGAAAAAAGTAAACCAGAAACTGAAAATGATACTGAAAATGAAGATAGGGATGAATTTTATGAACTTTACAATAAGTTTGCTGAGGATCTAAACAGTGCAAACATGAAGGTATACAATAACAGATTCGATGGAATTGTAGTGCGTGTTCAAAATGATCTGTTGAATAGATTCGCATACCAATCGTCATACGAATTCAGTGATGGATTTGAAATGGGTTATATTCACAATAAACTAAACAAGGATGCCAGACTAGCATCTTATGCAGACATTATTGTAATTAACACCAAAAAATACAGAGATGGAAACAGTAAGTATACATCATTTTCAAAAGTATCTCCAAGCAAATATGAAATTGTTTTCAAATACGAATAGTTATTGTATTTGATTTATTTAACCCATTTAATTTATTTAATTTAATTTAATTGAATTAATTGCACAATAACTTTTATTTGATTCGAATAGACTTAATCTATTCACATCAATTCCTTTTCCATAATACAATTCATAAACTTCACATAATTTTTTTGATATATCAACGTTGTTATTTTTTTTTATAATACTCAAAAAATCATTCATTACAACAATAAATTTGTCATCATATTCGGGTGATAATAGGAATACAATCGATTCCATAAAGGTTATATATTTATCTATTGAGTGACTTGTGTTATCGAAAGAAAATGTAATCATAAATATTAAATTCCATAAATCATCAATGTTAATAAATTTGGATCTTGTTTTTAGTTTAGCAGTGAATCCATGATATGATATATTATCTTGTTCTAATTTTATATTTATATGAAATTTTAAGTCATATACCCACTTGATAAATTCATTATATTCTCCAACACTATCCGATAATTTATTATTTATAATAAACCACGTTTGATATCTACAAAGGTTACAAGGTAAAATATGTTCGATACTGTCTATGATTTTGTTATAGTTGTTAATTCTTTCAACAGAATCGTTTGGATTTCCATTTATTATAATTTGGTATAATAAATTCCAAAACAAAGGACCCCAATATATCGGATTGTAATTTTTGATCATATTAATTGGTAATTATATTAAATATTTAAATACTAATAGCAATTGTGATATATATATCTAAATTCAACATTTATATTTAAAATTATATGATTATAATTCTATTTCTATCACTCTACTTGCATCTATAAAATCATGTTCTGCATCATCTTCTGTGTTTACTACATGATCTAATATTTCATCTGTATCATCATATGTATCATCATCTGTATCATCTTCTATATAGTCTTCCTGTTCATCAATTTTGCCATTTTTTTGATCATTTTCATCCTGTTCAGCAAGATTATAATTAAATGCAAATGCCATTGCGCCGTCCATAATACGTAAAACATTTATTTCTCGATAAATAATATGAATTGTACCGGTAAAATTAGGAACAAAAATAAGTTTATTACCGTGCTTCAAATTCATATAACCGGCTGGTTGTAAATGATCAGTAAATCCCGTATGTTTAAAATTAAGCAAATATACATTTTTTTCGGGAATAAAGAATTTTTCTATCGGCGATTTAGAACTTTTTGTGTGTCCTTCTACTTCACCTCCATTATTTTCTTCGTTGATATTTATATATTTAGTATTGGATCCATGTGGACAAATTTGATCATAAATTACATCAACACATTGGAATTTATTTATTGAATATTTATCGTGAGTCGATTTCAGGTAACCATTTATGGAACAATCAATATTATTGTTTTCGTTAGGGATCATAACAAATTTAATTCCTTCGATGGGACATTTTTTGTTTATAACAATAACTTTCTTTTGATTTTTATTAACTGGTACAATATCCTCGCTGTAACATCTTTTAAGATATTCGTGTGCTACATTAGTAAATTTGTGTAATTCATCAATAGTATGAAAGACGCCGTATTTTATTCCGATAACAACCTCGTTATTCACATCGTTATGAAATTCTATACTAACTGATATGTTTTCACTAGAAATCGAAACAACAGGTAATGCCAATCCCGAAGTCATTGTGTCATATATGTTTATAAAATTACCGTGGTCATATATATTTTTGATACTTACTCCGGACATGTTGGCGAGTACACAATTACCGTATTCTATTTTAACATTTTTAATATTGGAAAATGATACATCATTGTTTGGTATTAAATATATTTTATGAAGTATATGACATTTATTTTTTACTGGAATATCATATTTAAATTGTTTTTTGGTCATATCTTGATCCTGATTCAGATCAAAATTTTGGGGTAATTTACATTTGTGAACAATACAATATTTTACTTCATAATCTGTGTAACGTCTGTATACAGCTTTGGAAAATGTAATTTGCGGATTTCCTGTTAAATATACATTCATTGCGATATAATCTTTTTGATTAATATTTGGTCCTGTAACCGGATAATTATTTTCTTTTTTGTCAATATCTTTTATTATATTGAAATTTTTCATTTTACTGTTAAGTATTAAGTGTTATATTTGATATTTGTTACATGTATCATACCTTTTTATGTATATTTTTAAATATATATAAAAATAATTATCGTGATATAACATCAAAGAATTTATTACACTTGATATATGATTTATTGTAAGGTGCATTATTCGCATTATTTGATATAAAGTTTGTAGCATTTTTACCTTTTATTTCAATGGTGTCATTATCTATGAATCTACTTACATTATTTACAATTAGTGTATTAATATTCAAAGCTGTCACAAATCCGTCAGCATATGCAAAATCGGAGACAATTGTATTTTTACTAATTATTTTAATTAATTTATTGTGTTTGAACAATGAATTATTGTGTATGATATTTCCACCACCGCCGGCACCGAAACCGCTTGCAGTTAATGCAGAATCAAATTCAATTACATCATTATTTGTTATATTAAGATTATTATTAATTGTTTGTCCATTCAACTCATATCCTACAAATCCAGCACATATTGGATTACCGTAATCTGTTTGACCATCTTCTAATTTCGATATTATGTTAATTTTTTTGTTATTACACATATTTAATGTACAATTCGACACAACAGATTCATTTAATCCGATGAAACCACCATTTATGAAGTCAGTTACAGAAATCAGATGCACCTCGGCATTATTTTTAATTATTGAGTGACAGTTTTCTATAACACCATTTACATCATTAATTCCGACAAATCCACCGATGATTGCGCCAATGACTGTAATTGACTTGGCATTTTTGACTTGTAGTTCTGAATCAATGACAACGCCCCTATTGTATCCAATAAATAATCCGTTGCCAATAAAATTTTGGCCAAAGAATTTAATAAAAATGTTATGATTACATTCTAATGAAATACTTTTGATGATCGAATTTATTAAAACAACTGATGCTAAGATGGCTCCGTTTGTTGTTGTAGTAATATCGTTTTGTGAAGTAAATTTTAAGAATCCGGTGGTCGAAGTGTCGATGACATTAAATAGTGGGTTAGAAAAGTTAATGAATCTTACATAACATTTGTATCCTTTTAATTCAGGCAAAATATTTGTGTTATTTCTATTTTTTATAAAGTAACCTGGTAAAATGGGACTGACTGAAACATTGGGGGGAATATAATAAGTGTGACAATTATCAATTACTGGAATTGGTTCTATTTCGGCATCATCAACCACACCGATTATTACTGAATTAGTTAAATCGAGTGTTTTATTATTTTGAATATCAAGATCCTTCGTAATTAAGTATATATTAATATCACGCAAACTGAAATTATTTATATTATTCCAACCGTTTGCGTCATTTATAATGAAGACATTAATTTTTGGTTGAATGTTACTCATTGTGTTTAGTGTTTATTTGCTATATAACTATGAAATATTATATTAAAGTCTCTGGGTGAATAGACACCATTAAAAATATAAAAAATTGATAGACAAAATAACTAATCAATGTAATGGTATTTTAACAACGAAATAATGATTCAATGAACAAATCCTTTTGGATTTTAACAGCAGCCAGATGGTTCAGTGAATTAGGTGATTGGCTGAACTATATGGTTCTATTGACAATCATTAAAGAATATCAATATATATCTATCATGGTCGCTATCGTGAATATTACACCATTTGTTATTTCACCGTTGGTTGGAAATTATGTTGAATCTCACAACAATATAATTAATATTATTGTTTGTCAAATAATACTCATACTAATAAGTTCGTTTGTCTACACAGCCCATTTTATCGAAGAGTACTGGTATTTAGTTTACATATACGTATTTATTCAAGCGATTTGTGTATGTGTCAAAATTAGTTCATATCAATATATGATTCCGATTATCGTACCTAAAGAACAAATAGAAAAAGCTAATAAAATCCAAGCTCTAAGTCAAGCGTCTGTTTATATAGTTAGCGTCGGGCTCGGTGGTATAATGCTAAATTTTTTAGGTCCGATGTCAAATTTGATAACAGATAATATTGTTTACGTTATTTCTATCATAATCATATTTTATTTTAACTACTTGGTTAAAAATGCATTAAAAAACGATGCAAAAAGTAATGAATTTAATGATGACCAGTTAGTTGAAAAGGAAACAATTACATTCAAAAATGGTGTGATATATTTAAAAAATAATCCCAGATTTCTTATAATTATTGTTATTAACTCAATAATTTATTTTTTGCACGGTGTAATCGAAATCATTAATTATAAAACCGGATTTGATTCATATGATATTCTCGTTCTATCAATCGTCCTCGGTCTTAGTAATACTGGAACAATCATATTATACTTCTACAAAGCAGATAAATATATATTAAATTATGCAATTTTAATATGTGCCATATTATTTTATGGAATAATTGAATTAGTCCAATTTATTCCATTATGGCTTATTGGTCTTTGGATGTTTAATTATGTTCATTATGCATATTACATAATGATGATAACAATGATACAAAAAGATGCTAATTCTAATTATAAAGGACGTTTATATACATATTACTACGGTTCCTCTTCTGTTTTGTATGCTTTGGGATCATTTGCAGGATCCTTTTTATCACTATGGTATTGGATTCCAATGGGGATTTCTATTATAATTATTGGGATTCTGATTAAAAAATTCGATAATATACAAAAATTAATTAATGTTCCCACTACTTCTACCGTTACTGATGTTATTGTTAATGATATCAATAATTCAAATGATGCCAATGATGCCAATGATGCCAATGATGCCAATGATGCCAATGATGCCGATGATGCAAATGATGCTAATGATGCTAATGATGGCAATGATACAAAAGAATTATTAGTTTATAAAAAAGTTGAAAATATAATTATATAAAGTATCCATTTAAATTTCGGATTGTCTATTCATTTGATCTCAATAATCATCTAGCAAAAACTTATATTCCAATAATGTTCAGTCTCCGTCAATTCGCAGTGAAGGCTAAGCCATTGGTTCCCGGTGCTCGTACCATCTTCACAACATTCAAAACTGGTGAAGTCGGTGCATGGTTTACTCTTGGAAAGTTCAGTGGAATTAGTCAACCTGGTCCGACTCTGTACTTTCCTGGTTTGCAGAAGTTTGTCAGGGTAAATACACAGATCACTACACACAATCTGGAGAAAATGCATTTTCCAGTGAAAGGTGGTGCATCTGTCGAAGTTGGCGGATTCGTTGAATACAAAGTTGTTGATCCTGAGAAATATGTCAGCAAGGTCAGAGACGGTGATTCTTCTCTGCTGATTCGATGTGGTCAAATCGTCAGAGAAGAGATTTCAGCGATGTCAATTTCAGATATTTTGTCAAAGAAAGGACAGTTGAACAAGGTTCTCGTCGACCGCGTTTCCCACCTTAAAGACGATTGGGGAATGGAAGTTACTCAAATCCAGGTCACCGATTTCAGCTTTGATGAGTCTGTCAAGAGAACTATGACAATGCGTACAGAGGCAGAACAAACTGCTTTCGCGAAAAAAACAATCGCTGATGCAGATAAAGACGTTGCAAAAACTTTGAAAGAAACATCTGATATTCTTGAGAACACTGCAACGATGAAATTGAGAGAATTAAGTTCACTTGAACGTATGGCTAGTCACGGCAATATGATCATCGTTGTGCCTACTAATTCCATCGGTTCAAACGAACTTCAGACTCTTACTCATTCATCGGCAATTGCCAAAGCAGTAGCATCAAATTCCTCGAACGTGTCTGAGACTGAGAAAAAACTCCATGGTTACGGTCAACCGTAAAACAAACAGGTTTAGTTTATTCACGTCAAATAATTGAATATTGATTTAATTGAGCGTCAATATTTAATTATTTTTATTTATAAATATTTATTTTACTTATAAAATTTTTGCGATCATGAATAATAATATCAAATGTAGAAACAAACAACGAAAGGAAATTAATATTATGTTTCATCGATTATCTTTCGATGAAGCAAATGATCATCAATCACAAACATACCAAAGCTTAGTTAAAATGGCTAGTGATTACAATATTTTAGCTAGTATGCTTGGTTTTATTGGTAAAGTGTTATACTATTTGCCTATGAGGTTAAAAAGTAAATTATTTATTGATGATTTGAAAAAAAAATTAGAATTAGAGGGGTACATTATTTATGATGTTGATGGTAATAAGACTATCGGTATGATTAATATATTCAAACTAGAAAACAATGAATACAATGAATATAGTGAATACAATATTGGTATTATGTTGTTACAAGAATATCAAAATCAAGGATTGGCTTCACATATTTTGTCATGGTTAATTGATAAACATAAAGATAAAACTCTCGTTATTAGGACATTAGTAAACAACCAACGTATGATTAGAGTCGCTGAAAAATTAAATTTTGTTCCGTATAGTATAATTGATGCAAAGGTTATCTTTTATACAGAAAGATTCAAGGTATACAAAAATCACTATAATTTGTTATGAAATATTTTACGGTAGAGCTTCCAGTATCTGCTTACTTGGTGAATAAAATAAAACATCTTTATGTGTCGTGCTCCTACCATATACACAACCGACAATACCATGATTTGACCAAATGATACCGCCATGATATGTACCTTTACCTGATATTATTTTTATTTGACATGGATCACAAACTATCACCTCAAGTCTTTCGATATTATTATTATATGCGTCGAAATATCCTGACAAAAAAAATTTATCATTAGGTATTACTGGATCAGTGTTAATTGCATCTCTTGGTATACCTTCAATTCCACAATTTTGTGGAAGGCTAAATGGCACTGCAAGTAGTGGACTCAGTCCTGACCCTATTTTATCACATCTAATATCTTTGGGAAATACTAAGGTCTTCGTCATGATAACATCACATGAATCATCATTTTTTATCTGAAGTCCACTCCCGATAAAATCCGCATTTTTATTACGACTCAAAACGCGAACTATGTTTTCTTCTATATGAAAAGGATCATCAATTTCCATGAATAATAATAAATACAAAATAATGATCACAAAAAATTGATTATATATATATATTATTGGTTTCATTATGTCCGAGACATTTACATACAGTGTTAAAACAACAAACTTGGCATTTAACAAACAAACACACAAACAAACAAACAAACGAACGAACACAAATGGAAATGACTCACAAGACTGAAATTGAGACAAAGTCCAGAACTAAGGTTGGGTTTTTTCCCACATTTACCATTTTTTTGATGTGGCTCGCTGTGCTTGTCATTCCATCGATTTTTGCCTTTTACATTGTCATCGATCATATTAACATCGATGTTTGTGGTACCAATCCTTTCTTCACTGTTCGGGGATATCTCATCAGTAGTATAATCATGAATGTTGCTTTCCACATCTTTTTTGCGATCATTTTTAAGTCGGAAATCAACACAAAACAAGAAGACAGCTGGTACAAATGTTTCAAATGGTGTCATGGAATCGCGAAGATTTTGATGATCATTTTTATGATTGTCATCATTGTTTTTGGTGGTATTATCCTGTTTCAGTATAACATCGATTGCATCAACACACAAGAAATCAAGATCGCGGTGGGTTATTGGGCATTGAGTGTTGTGACACTTCTGATCCAAATTTGTTCCATAATTTATTTCCGCATTAAAACTTCATCACTTAACAATAACAAAGAGGTTGTTTAAAAAAAATATTCGTTTATTATTTGTTTTTTTATAAAATAGTACATGTACCGCTTTTATTTGTTTGTTTATCCGAATCACGTTGATATTCGAGAGTTAAATCAATTATTGTTTTTGTTGTGTTATAATTTACAAGTGTTTTTATATCATCATAATCTTTCTTGGTCATATTTATTGATTTCATATCCGGAATTAATTTTAGTTTCATCATAGCAAAATCAAACTGTGTGTCATTATATAATTTTGAATCCTGTATTGTTTGTAATTTAGAGCCATTGTACAAATTATTTAATTCATAATTATTTATATTTATTAATTTAATTGTGTGATACATATTTCTTAAATTATTTTCATCACTATCACATTGTATATATTCATAATTGTCAATAAAAAGTAAAATTATGTTGTGTATATCATTAATATTGTTAAATTGTGTCGCTAGTCGCAATTTCTCTTTGATATCATATGCGACTCTAGGTATTTTATAAAATTGTGTTTCTAATTGTTTATGCAATTCTTTGTTATTTAATTCGATTTGTTTAATATGCTCGATATTTTTAATGTAATCACTTGATTTATAATTTGTAATCATTTCGGTTATGTATTCATTGACTCCATAAACATCAGAAACTTCGTATGGAAACCAATGTTTTGCTGATAAAAATATTGGTAATCCTATCAAATCACTTGTTGATAAATTGTTATGATATAACAATAATATGTTTTCATTTGGATGTGTTTTGGATGCATAACCATATTCAATCATTGTATGTTCATTAAATCTTAATCCTGAATCCGTTTCGTCTGGTGTGACATCAATTATAATAATATGTGCTTTATCAATTTGATTTAATGATAAGCCTCCAAAATTATTTGGATTTTCATCGTCTTCTAAACAGTCAATTATACACACATTATTCATATTTGTTAATTTATTGATTAATGAATCGTGAAAGATCTTGACATCGTTATTACGCCAACCGTATGTGTAAAATATATTGATTTTATTACAACTCATATATATTATATTTGTATTAAATATTATCAAAAATATTTAATTATTTTTAGTAAAAAATTAGTAGAAATTTACTAAATCGATTCTAATTTGATTTTTGCATCGATAATAACATTTATTTATAAGAGATAGATGAAAATTTATTCAATTTTTAAATATGGTCATTCATTAAAAGTTTATTATTTGGAATAAAAAAAATTGACGTTCTAATTGTTAGGTTGTCATCATATTCATATGGAAAATTAATTAAAAATCAAAATCAAAATCAAAATAAAATGTCTGATATCGCTCTTGTTGCTATAGGAATCACAGTAGGTGGTTTTGTTGTGTTTTGCTTGTTTATGAATCAATTGAAGAGATAAATTAATTTGTTTATTCAAAAGCCTTGGAAATCAATTCTGGTGCCAAAACATACGGATTTAAGTTTTTTTGAACGTCATATATAGCATAGTTTCTTGTTATATCGTAGTCATTAACAGGATCAATTTCATTCCACTCGATCATAACGGGAACATCAATTACTTTTGGCATAACATCAAAATATTCGGGATACATCGTGAAGAAATATGCACATGCTCTAGCGACATTTCCTCTAGTAACTTTCTTTGGCTCAAATCCTTTATTCGTAATATAATCTGAATATTCGTCCGGATTCGAAGGAACAATAGTTGCTTTGTAGTCAGTATCATTAATTATCCATTTAGGTTTATCACTCAACGGTATATCCTCAAATTTATAGTTACTACGCAATGAATTAGATTGAACTCCACATAAATATAAATGATGCAAATCAGATCTCATTGGTAATTTTTCTGAAAAAAGTGATTGTGGTACAACATGCTCACAATTTTCAGCTTTTGGTGTTGAATTAATATTATCATAGAATTTACCGTCATCGACTTTAAACAAAACCACACCAACATCATTATATGGAATATTATTTTTAATATAAAATTTGTCTTTCAAGTAGTTTCTTAAATCAACGCCTGAAATATTTTTTGTTTCTTCAAGTAGTTGTTTTCTTTCTTTTTCGTAGTTTTCCATTATAACATATATGTACATATAAATTATTAGTAGGGATATGGTTGTAATATTCATTTTCCGTACAAAATTTCCATGTATTTTCCATGCCCAAATTCAAGGGAAGTAATCTATTTAAACAATTATTATACAAATAAATAAATTATATATATTTAATTTTAGTCTGATAGATAACAACATGTCATTGATTTTAATAAATAGTTTTATAGTTGCATATTTACTTTTAAATTTATCCAGTTACGTTTATCAAAAATATTCAGAATTGTACAACGAATATAATCGAATTATGGCATGCATCGATAGATTTGAAGAGTTACAAACACCAATGTTGGTACAAAAATTAATTATTGAAAAAAAATCAAAAAATGTCCCAGAACAAAATATTTCAGAACAAAATATTTCACAACAAAATATTTCAGAACAAAAGAAAAAGAATACCACTAAATGGATGAGAAATATGTTATTTAATGGTATGCTTGGAATTGAATTTTTAAATAGAAGATATGATCCATTTGATTTCAAATTAAAAGGATGGACTGATCGAGCATTAAATAGTCAGGGTTATCAAGGTAATAAATATGACGGTATATTGGATGAATTGTACAATAAATATTATTGTAATAAAGAAGATACACCAGATCAATTAAAACCTGAAATGAAATTATTTATGACGGCCACCAGTGATGCCCTGGAACAGCATTTAACAAATACCATAATGAATCAAAATAAAGAAAGTTGAAATGTGATGTAGTTATCGTTTTGTTTATATTAATATCAATTTATTTTAAAATAAATTGATACTTTATAATCTTAATGTTTGAAAAATTTATTTTAGATATTCAAACCAATATTTTCGAGCAGTTAGCAAACTCCTGTGAATTTGAAGATGTCACTGTCGGACGAAAAGGGGCAAATTTAATTAATTACAAAAATGATTTAATTCCCTTAGTCAGAACAACATCATCCTATAGTAGACCCGCTCAACCGTTCTCCTTGATTCATTATGTGATCATCAATAAGATCAAAACAGTATCAAATAATGACACAATAGAATTTAACAATGCACTGGCTGAAATATATGATCGTAGATATACAACGATGGGATATCATTCAGATCAAACTTTAGACTTAGCAGATGATTCATGTATATGTTTATTTTCATGTTATCGCGATCTGACTGATACTACAAATGTTAGAAAATTAAAAATTAAAAATAAGGAAACAAATGAATGTTCAGAAATTCAATTAGATCATAACTCCATTGTTTTGTTTTCTGTGCCGACAAATAAAAATCATTTACACAAAATAGTGTTGGAAAATAATAACAATAACAATAACAGTTGGCTCGGTATAACGTTTAGACTATCGAAAACGTTCATTAAATTTATAAATGAAATTCCATATTTTTATCCTGAAATGAATAGAATTTTAAAATTAGCAAATGACGAAGAGAAAAAAGAATTTTATAAACAAAGAAGTAAAGAGAATTCAAATGTTATACATAACTATCCAGAAATTGACTATACAATTAGCGTAAGTGACATTTTACCCATAAATTAAAAAATTATGATAAAAATATAATAAAATTATATAAGCGGCTTCGTATAGTCTCCACTGTTTAAACTAAAGTAAACACTTCCATAATTAATTATTTCATCTGTTGTATTTTCATCATAATATAATTGTTTTAGTTCTTTAATATCATGATTATTAGGTTGTGTTAATTTTACATAATCACCGGCTTCATCGACATATACTTGATCGTTTCTAAATACTGCTTTAGTTTTTGAACATCTAACCACATAACCCATCCTAGTCGGAATTTTATCGACAGGTAAAACAGAAGGTCTAATTTCATGAGTATATAATCGGTTGGTTGACAATGAGATAATAAATACTGAGTTCGGATAAAGTGTGACACTAAATTCTTTAACCAAGTCTGGATCGGAAACCATGTTCTTCAATTTGAAATGTAATCTAGTCAAAACAGAAACATCATTGTAACAATAATCAAATCCGTTTTTTTTAATTTGTTTTGTTTTATGATCACTGAATTCATCGTTTGAATAATTTTCATAAAATGTGCAAAAGGCTATTAAAGCGCTTTGGGGCATATCTTTGGTTTTGTCGGAATGTGCCGAGATCTTTGCTTTTCTTTCTACATTTTTATTTTCAGATATTTCTGCTTTATTTAGATAAGTTTGTGCAAGCACATGATTGAATTCAATTGGTTTATCAAAAAAATATTTGACGGTTTGGTTCAATTTGTCAATGACTAAATTATCAGTTGAACGAAAATTATCGGTTGGACCGTTAAGATTGGTTGAACACCTTAAAAGATTAAATTTCACTTCATCTTCATCACTAATCTGCTGTACTTTCGTCAAGTAAATACCATTTCTGAAAGCATTTGATGTCTTATTGGATTCAGTCAAAACTTGGAATTCATGTTCTTTGCTAATTCTGTCGAAATAATTTGTATCATACGAATCAAAAAAGTTCCTAAAATAAACGCCAGCATTATGAATGTTAATTGGAACCTGACCAATCGAAATAAGATTAAAAGGTTTAAATTCGTAATTCGTGGACAATTCTTTAATTACATAAACCACATAGTCTTGTAAATTCTTAATATTTTCATAGATTTGTTGTATATTTCCACATACATAAATGAGTATATCTTCGGACTCATTTGCATAATTATTAAAAGTTGTAGCATCAGTAAAAACATTACCACAGAAGTTTTCTTTAATAAAATTGAGTTCATTGTGATGTTCCGAATTACCAACAGAAACTAAAACATGTTTATTTCTTAATAAAATGTTTTCTCCCATGTTTACCTATTAAATTGAATGATATAATTTTGTCATATATTGTATATCGTTTAATAAATAATATTTGTTCAATTTTTTGTGACAAAAGTTGATTTAAATTTAATTTATTTATAAATATGATGTATATTGGGGTATTAAATAGAGAAGTTAAAATACGTATGATTATAACATTCCATGACATAACGACTATCAAAAATTTAATTGATCTTCTTCTCAGAATATGTATTAATGCAGACGTCACAATAAAATTCACTGAAAATAGAATAAAACTAGAAGAAATAGACGCTTCAAAGAGTACACTCGTTGCAATAGATATTAAAAATAATAATTTAAAAGAATATTTTTGTCCAAACGAATTAAGTATTAAAATTAATTTAGATTCAATGAAAAAAACTCTCAAGACAATTAAAAAGAATAATAACAATCAAAATATTTTGGAAAATTCATTGACATTATCAATTGACGAAAACAAATTGGATAAAATAAAATTAAGTTACAAAGGTAATACCGAGGACATTACAATCGATAATTCCAATTATAAACATTACAAGATCGATTCTGTAGAGTATGCTGTAGAACTTAAAATGAATTCAATTGATCTTAAAAAAATGTTAAAGTCAATGATAAATAAATCAGATGTATTTAAAATTTCAGTTAAAAATAATAAGATAGAATTTTTTGCTGGAATGGCTTTCGAAATAGAAATGGGTACTTTTAATATTTATGGAGGAATTAATGAGAACAATTTTGAAATATGCTATGAAGTCGATAAACTAATGAGATTTATTAATTGTTATAAATTTAGCGATGATGTGGAGCTCTACGTTAGGGAAAATTATCCTCTGGGTATCAAGTGTAATATTTCAGATATTGGCCAAATGATAGCCTTCATATGTCCATGCGAAAATTTAATTTAAATAAAAATATTACTATAAACAACCTCCATACTTGTTTTTTTATTATATACATCGTGTATAATAAAATCAAAAAAAAAAATGAAAAAACAAGTTAGATCAATCGGTGATGAAATTTATACTAAGACAAATAGTGCAACAGTTGTAATATATAGAAAAGGTGTTGCTGGTACTGCTGTAGGTAGTGGCTTTTGTGTTGATGTTACTGACAGTGGTGATATTCTTGTTTTAACTGCTGCACATGTCATTCTACAACAAGCGGGAATGAATGTTGGTGCGATTTATAACAACGATATTTATGGTATGTTTGCTAATGCTCGTACCAAGAATGGTATACAAGATACTCAAGAATTTTTGACCTTATTGGGGTGCGATGTTAGTGCTGATGTCGCATTAATGTGCACAACTTCACACAATTATTGCTATAATCAACCATGTTTGAAATTTAATTCAAAACCATTTTACACAGGTGATGATTGTTATAATATAAGTACTCCGTTTAATTTATTAGAAAATAATATAACAGGTGGAATAATTAGAAATACATATGTTATACCATATTCCATCAATAATGTTCCAGTACCTCATTCAGTGAATACAAATAAGAAAGATACAAACCGAGCAATATGTTTAATGACAGATACGGCAGTAGCCCCTGGTACCTCAGGAGGTCCATTTGTTGACGATAATGCTGAAATTATAGGAATGGCACAATGGAGATTTAGTGGCACCGATTCATTTGCTGGGGGAATACAAAGTGTTTTCTTGAAACCGATAACTGATAAATTAATTGAATTAAACAAAGAAACAATAAAAAATCCATCAATAAATGCACCAAGAATTGATTTTAATGGTACAACAGGAAAAGGTTCACTGGGTATTGGTAGTTATATTGATGTCGTGGGCGATTTATTGATTCAATTAGCTGACTCGAATGTAGAATTCAAAAATTCTAAATATAACAGTCCGTATGGTTTATATATAGCGCAAGTTATACCAGGAAGTAGTTTAGATCAAGCCGGTATTGTTCCTGGTGATGTAATTATAAAATTAGATGATAAGAAATTGCCTATAGGAGAAGAACAAATAAGTACATTACTCGATGTATATTTTAAAAGAAAAGCTACAGTAAAAATTGAATGGATACATTTCGTAGATCAACTTACAATGACTATTGAGAAAAAGGTTGTACCGATCGGAAAATTCTTGGCAGATCTTGAATACGTGTTTCCTGATGATGATTATGAATTAATCGATGCGTCCTTTACAGTTGGCACTAGTGAAACATACATAATATATAGTTGGATATTAGCTAGCGATAACACAACTACTGATAAAACTAATACTTTACAATCCAGTGAGTTTGCTCTTTCCGATAACGGTGCAAGTACAGGTACATTCAATTATAGTATTACCATGAACATACCAGAGGCATTAGGTGAAACTACTAAATATGATTTTTATTTATATGATGTGACAGCGAAAACATATACATTTTTACTCACAGCATCTACATCAGGATATGGTCCCGCTTTTACAGGAAATCTAACAAATGTAAACACATCACATACATACAAGGTCAGTTTTGTGAAAAACTCATTTTCCCAATATGTATATGCATATATGACAGCGTACATGTCATAAAAAATGATAAAAATGATAAAAATGATAAAAATGACCTCCATACTGACATTTATTGTGTTCACCTATAATAGTAAATGTCCCAAACAAAATCAACATCTGTATTGGTACCTGTATTGATACCTCATGATCCATATTATTTTGATAAAACAATGGCATTGAGTGGAGGAAATTTTACAGGAATAAGTAACGAGCTTAGTAATATAGACGAAGTAATAAATGTATGTAAAAAAGAACAAATTAAAATAATATTCTCATATTCGTGTGATCACGCAAAATTCTTAATTGAGCATCATGATGTATTAAAAAAAAATAATATTAAGTATTCTATTCCGAGTAAAGAAATATTTGAATCTTTTAATCATAAAGGTAAATTTTATAAATTTATGATAGAAAATGGATTTAGTGATTACGTGCCAAAGGTCTATGACGAAATTGTATTCCCTTGCATACTAAAATGTAATATAGCTGCTGCTGGTAATATGACGCATGTAATTAATCAGCAAAGTGATATCCCAGAAAATATTAATTTTGATGATTATTCCATGACTGAAATCATAGAAGCAGAAAGAGAATACGCGACACATATATTTGCAACTGATGGTGAAATTAAAATGGAACTCACCTACCAATATAATTATGATAAACCGGTATATGTCAAGGGAAGATATAATAAACCTTTGTTGTCGCTTGAAATCAATATCGACACAAATATACTAAATATTTTTAAACAAATAATTAAAAAAAGTGGATATAATGGCGAAATGTGTATAGATTATAAAATTATCAACGGTATACCTAAAATATTTGAAATAAATCCACGATTCGGAAGTTCTCTCATGTTAAGTTGTCATTATGGTTTGTTTATAGATAAATATATTGAAACATGTTTATAAAATCCATTTAGATTTTTGCGAAATATAAAATATTTATAAAATCCATTCAAATTTTTGCGAAATATACAATATTTATTTTTTAAAGTTTGAAAAATAAATTGTTTTACCCACAATATATCATAATACCATATAATATAATACAGCATAGTAATATAATAATACTAAATGAATGGAAGAAAACTGGTATTCAAGCATACAAAGTCAATTAGTGTGCCGTGATAATAACATGAAATCATATGAAGCAATGATATATGAAATTAATAGATATAAAGAAAGATGTAATGATGCACTAAAGGAAAACAGAATCTTAAAAACAAAACAAAATGATGTCACGACGTCCAAAATTTACGATGAACAATTTAGTAGTACAATGAAAAATATCATTAGTGATAAAAATGTTAATGATAGAGAGCGAAATAAAATTTTTGAAAAGTTAATGGATCACAATATTTTACAACAAAAATTATTATCGACAAAGGAAGTCATTATAGCGAATAATAATAAAATTAAAATATTAGAACAGGAATTAAGTATTTCTCAAAAAAAAATTGTCGAATTAGAAAAATTAAAAAATGAATCGAGTGATGCATTGGCTACAACAAAATTAGAGCTAATTATGTTACAAAAGGAAAATGTAATGTTCTTAAATAGTTTGATTAAAGAGAAAGATGAAAAGAATAAAATTACATCAGAATTGTTGAATTGCGAATCACAAATCAAAATGTTAAGAGCCAATGAAAAAAAATTAAAAGATGAGGTATTTATTCTCGAAATAGAATTTAATGCAATGAAAGGTAAACTATCGAGTATAATTATTGATGATAATAATGATAATAATGATAATAATGATAGTGATAAAAATGTATTTAACTCCCGTGATACCACATTGTCTCGAGAAAACACCAGCAAGTTTGAACTCGATAAATTTGATAAATTTGATAAATTTGATAAATCTGATAAACTCGACAAACTAGATGAACTCGATGAACTCGATGAATTTGATGAATTTGATGAAACCGGAGATTATGAAATAATATGATATTATTTAATATTATTTAATACAATTAATTTTCATTTATTTTTAATTTATTTTTGTAAACTCGGGACCCAATGTATATATCTGACTTGTGTACCATCATGCAACTTATCTTTTTTAACCTTATTTCCAAACATATCTTCATCCTCACCGTACACATAAAAATTTCTACCATAATCTGCTGGTAATTTTGCATTTTTACTCACGAATTTGAGTTTTATTCCTTGTTTTATATCATATGTAGCCCATGTGAGGAATTTTATAGCTTTGTATATATGCTGTAGTTCATTGTCTGATAATTTTGATATTTTTCTAAAAGGTGATATACGGCTTAACCATAAAATATCTGCCCTCAAATAATTTCCTAAACCTGATATCACAGTTTGATCCATAATGACATTACCGATTAGTTTATTTTTACCATTAGCTCGATTAAATAAATTGTGAATACATTGTTTGAAAACATCAAAAGTAAATCCTGGATCCATTACATCAGGTCCTAATTTTTTAAGTTTTTTACAAAGTTTATCTCGTCCTTTTATAATTTTTAGTGTTCCATACGAAAGTGTATCATAAAAAAATAAACTACCATCATGCGCTTTAAGTTGTAAATTCAAATGTTTCATGGCATTATCATAATATGCTTCCGTCTGGTTTTCGTCTGCACGATTATAAAAAGTTGGAATGATATATTTACCTTTTTTATAATTGTCATCATTGGAATACATCCAACCCCCGGATAAGCCTAGTGTCACGCAAAGATAGTATTCATTTTCAAAAATGATGTACATAAATTTCCCTTTTGTTTTAACATCTAATAATTTGAGCGGTAACTTTTTTTTAAATTGATTATATAATTCAAAAGGACCGTGTGTTTTATATCTGCCATTTAGAATTTTAATGTCTGTGATATATTTATTTTTTAATTTTTTTATTATAAAATCAGCATATTTTTTAACCTCGACTATTTCCGGCATTATATTAATTTGTAGCTAAGATAAAAATTGAAATTAAAATAAAAGAATAAATATATATTACTTCAATAAATATAAAACCAACAGACGATTAATATATAATTTATAGATAATAAACAAACAATAATGAATAAATTATTTATCAGTTTTATTATTTTGGTATCATTGATGACATTGTATTTTGTTAGTACTGATATTGACAAAATACGGGCATCTAACGGAAAACAATCAACGTGCACGATTTTGCATGTTAATAAGTATGTTACTGAGCTTTATGATGAAGATTTTGATACTGAATACGTAAATTATACTACAATTAGTTTTATGCATCTCGATACACTGAATATATATAAACAAACTATTCAAACAAATAGAGAATATATTGAACTACAGAATATACCGTGTTGGTCAGAAGATTTTTCAAACAAATTCAAAATGGCCGTAATTGAACGATCATTCATGCTTAGTAAGAAAACTATTGTGCTCCCAGCATTTATGGTGTTATTATATATTTCCTTAATTTATGCAAGTTCCAATGTATAATTTATTTTATTTATTGCGATTTTCGTCTTATAATAATCTTTATTAATTCGTTTTGACTCTTTAATAAATGTATTTAAAAAAATTATAAAAAGTTGAAATTTATAAATAATTATTAGTAGTAATAATTAGTTAAAAATTAGTTATTAATCGTCAACATGTTTAGATTTGTTAATTCAGAATCAAAACCAAAGAATATTATCAGCAAGGAAATAAACAATTGTCACAATCCAGATGAAACACCTATAATCGAATTTAAATTTAAACAGATACTTAACGCAAATAAATATACATATGGATTTTTGAAGGATGATGGTTATTTATTTTCTCTCGGTTGCACGAATGGATGGAATTATACATTTGTGTTCAATAGTAAACAACATAGTAGCCCATTCGTGTGTATAATGTCAAAAGGCATACCACGTTCTTGTAATACACAGAGTTCAACATCAGGAGAATATACCAGAAGCCTCGAATTGAATCGTGTTACAGTTCAATATAAAGATAACAAAGTAGTTTTTAATACGCATGAAATTAATGGAGCAGTTAGCTGGTACAAACTTGATGTTTCAGATTTTGAATATATTATCCCATTTGATTAATTTATAAAATAATTAATTTTTGTTTCAATTTATGATAATTTCAAGTACTCTTTAACATTAGTGACCTTAATGGACACATTATCATTTATAGTAAATATTTTTTGAATATCTGTTTTGAGTTTAATATATGACATTTTTTGGAGATTAAATTGGACCAGTAGCCTGTTCAAAACTTCGAGTTTAATGGGAGCCATAATTTTGTGAAGATAATCAATGTCGGTAATATTTCGCTTAGAATCATAATTAAATCGTACTTTAATTTCGGGAATAATATCAATAAATACTTCTGAAAACTTTGCGTTAATGGCATCGCTCAATTTATTAGCGAAAGTAAATTCGTCAATCGGATAATCATCATCGAATATCACAATTAGTAAAATATTTTTTGCCTTGCTAAAATTTGGTAAGTTAGTTTGCAAAGTATAATTAATCCTAGCACGAATTCTTTGTGACTTTGAAGCGTATTCAGAAAATTCTGAAAAATCTGAAATCATATCTAGAAAACATTCCATGATTTGAGGCATTTTTTCTAACATGAAAGCCACAAACCTTGCATCTTTTGGATGTATATCATTCATAATGATAAAATTACCTTGAAAGCTATTATCAGTTTTTATACAAAGGATCATATTATTTATCAACATATATTACGTTTCAAAATTTATTATTCAAACACAAAAAAATGAAAAGTAATCATTTAGCAATTTAAACTCTAAGTGATTAGAGTAATCATAAGTTAATAAGTTAAATAATGGGTGCATATTATAATCTTGTTAACAGCACAAAACGACAATATGTTTCATCATATTGGAAAGGTTCACCGCCATCTATTTATGAAGTTTATATTGTAGCTCATCTTTTTGGTTGGGATTTGACAGATACAATAAATTCATGGAGTTATGAAGCAGGTTATACACTCTGTAATCATGATGGTAAATTATCATGGAATTATGAAGACTGTGAGGATTATGGGGAAAAAGTTGTTAATTATTTGGAAACTGAGCAAGAAACTAAAGAAATCGAAAAAAAAATGGAGAAATATTTAAAAGAATATGAAGAGAAGGAAAAATATGAAACTGAGTATTGTTGTGATTCAGAAGATGGATGTGATCATGAAGTAAAAACAAAACGTGTCCCAAAAGTAGAATCTGAATACCAAAAGGAAAAACGCTTGCACTATGAAGAACAACGACAACTAGGTAAAATATATGTTGGTTATCCGAACACTAGGAGTACTTTTGATCATTATCCACAATGGAGTAATAATTGTTGTTCAGTTTGTACATATAAACAAAATACTCAATATTATATAGACAAATGTAAAAGAACATTTGATTCAACCTTTTTCGGAAACTAAGAAATTGAATTATTTATTGTTTATTTATTTAATAAAAATATTTTTGATCACATGACCGTAAAGCATCTTATTTTTTATATAATATTTTTCATTTAGCGTCATAAATTAAATATAACAAATATGATTATTTGATCTTTAAAACATAAATTATTGTGTTCGATAATGTTTTCTGAAAATTTTTATTTTTTTATTCTCGCTCCCCCTCCCTCATTGATTTTTATAGAAGGTGATAAGCATCCAATATGGCATTTTCATGGCGCCATGAAATGCCATAATATGGCATAAATTTATTTAAAAATATAATATATATAATAATCATATTATTACTATGACAGTATATAAATGTGATAAATGCAACAAAGTATTTAATAAAAAATACAATTACGATATACATATAAATAGAAAATTTCCTTGTTTTACTGATATCCAAATTGAGCCAAAAAATATCCAAATTGAGCCGCAAAATATCCAAAAAGAGCCAGAAAAAGAAATAATACAATGTAATTATTGTCAAAAGGCATTCACCTTACAAAATTCATTAAATAGGCACCTCAAAGATAGATGCAAGATTAAAAAAGAAGATGTGAGCAAAAAAGAAGAAATTTATCAGTTATTACTTAAGCAAATGCAACGATTGGAAGAAAACCAAAAACAATTAATGGAAGAAAATAAACAATTAAAAAAGGAAATAGCCAATAAAAATAATATCACGAACAATAATAACAGCACAAACAACAGTACAATAAATAACATCGATAATCAAACTAATACAAACAATCAACAAAACAACATCAAAAACTTGCATATTAACCTTATCGCTCACGGTAAAGAAGATCTTTCATTTATCACCGAAGAAAAATTCAAAAAAATATTATACAAAGGATTCAAGTCCATTGAAAACCTTACAGAGATGGTCCATTTCGACAAAAACCGTCCAGAAAACCATAATATTTATATATCAAACATAAAGGACAGTTATGTCATGAAATATGATGGTGATGAGTGGAAGTTAACTGATCGTGAAAAATGCCTTAATGATATTTATGATGACAAAAGTGATTATTTAGTTGAGAGGTTTGAAGAATTACAGGGCAAAATAGATGAACAAACAATCAAACGATTTGAAAATTTTCTAAATAGAAAGGATGAAGACAAAATCATTGAACAAACAAAGAAGGAAATTAAACTTATTTTGTATAATAATCGAAAAATTCCGGAAGAAACGAGAAGACTATTAAAACTGAACGATGATATTATGATGGAACAGTTATGTTAAATAGATGGGTATAAAAGTAAATACGTGATAAAATCGTTTATTATTTCAAGAAATAATTTATTAAAATTTTTGAATTCATCTGTATAATATTTTGTAAAAATTGAAACATTAATAAGCTGAAATATCTAATTAATTTGTTACAATTCATTAAACTTATCGAGTGCTTTAAACACTATTTACTAAATTTTCTGAATTTACAAAATACCTCAAGAAATGGAACAAATTGAAAAATACATCACAGAATTAGAAAAAGATTTTTTGAACACAGACATTAATTCTAAATTTGTTCTAAGAATTTTTCCACCAAATGGTTTCAATTTCCAAGAAGAATTTAGTAAATTGGCACACTCCGAAGAGTACTTTGGCAAACCACATTTGAATCTAATATTGTTTGCTACTTTAATGACAAAATATCCATTTTTGTCATCCGGTAGACATCTTGAAAACATTAGAAGTTTAACTAATGGTATTATCGGACTTGATTATACAGATGAATTTTTGAATGAAATCAATGCAGACTATTTTAATAACATGATGCAGTGTCCTCATCTGATACCCTATGTTAAATTAATTTCTCCTCAAATCGAATTCTTTAAAAATCTTGATGAAAGGCTCACATTGTGTTTTGTTAAAATAATGAAGTACTATCCAGAAACGGGTGAATTCTTCAAATCGATGTATTCATCAAAAGTTTTGTCTGAAGAATACAAAAAGATTTTATCTGAAGAAGTTAAAAAGGACAGAACGATAACTCACAGCCTTAAAGTTCTTTGGCCCAACGAAAAGTTTTAATTTATAACATAAAAAATATAAAAATTGATTACTATTAATCTAAGAATAATAAAATTAAATTAAATTGATGAATCAAAATATAATTAACATAATATTTAATAATGGGACTACGATATCTTTTTTCAAATCCTCATGTTGACGATGGTCCAGAATTCATGAAAAAATTTATGGAATATTATCAAAATGAAGCAATAAATAGGTTTGACTTGCAATCAGATGTTATCGAAGGATTTGAAGATAAACATTGGGGACACTGTGTTGAAAATCATGCTCCGTTTTTTATGGATCCATTTATTAATTATACTCTATGTCTATACCGCGATGATGCAACTGTCATCAATATAAAGTTGGTTTCATTAATAGTTCGGTTCTGTAACGAAAATGTATTTACATCATTTGTTAAAAGTATGGACAAAGACGAAATCGTAAAAACATTGCGTGTGTTCATAACACAAGATTTCAATGAAAGACTGTTCGATATTATGTTACAAAATATTAAATTGGGTCAAGATCATTACAACATAATTATTAAAAATATGCGAAGTAATAAATCAGAATATATTTTAAAAAAACTCGCACAGTATGGTTTTAATCTTACAGTCGAAGACGTATATAACCTAGTTGGTAATGGTAACATTATTCCTCATGAGATTGAAGAAATTTTAGGTATAAATAAAATGAGTGTTGAGTATATCACATCACTCATTCAGAGTGGTAAATATGAATTTGGAAAGAAGAAAAAGATCATTTACGATTTCACTGATGAAGAAAAGGAGTTAATTAAAACTGCTATTTTCAGTTATGACTCATATAATGAAAAACAATTGGAAACATTCAAAAATAGTTTCAATCTAATTTATGATGAACGATGCATGGGTTTATATATCAGTTCAAAAAATCCTGTCCCAAAAATCTTTAAATATTTAATAAGTAACGGTGCAACACCCTCTTATAAATCAATGTGTGAGCTTATATTTAAACAAAAACACTTATACCAAGTTGAACGATTTATTACATAGAAATAAAATTGAATATATGTAACTTTTATTTATTTGTCAATAAAAACAAAACAAAACAAAAGATGAGTTTGTTTGAAGAATTTGCCAAAAGAATATTTGATGAGCTAAATGATCTAATTGTTAGCAATACAGAAAACGAAATCCGTTTTACATTTTCAGACGACACATGGTATTCGAAACAATGGTCTGAAGGGGCACAAAATTATATTTATAGATGTCACGAACACAATAGAGATCAGGATAGAAATATTTGTAACCATTCCATTCATTATCCACCTAATGTAGTAAGTTTTATAAGTAATGGAAAAATAATAACAATAGACGAAATTTTAATTTGGGTTCGCAAAATAATTAATGAAAAATACGGCCAAACTGTTGTTGATAGTAAATTTACGGAACTCAATGATGAAAATTGGGAAATACTAAACTATCTTCAGGAAGAAGCAAATAAGTATTTTTAAACAAAAATTAAATAAAATTCAAAAATTAGTCCATCCGTATAATCGAAAAATTTCGAAGTACAATATATACAAACACATAAACACGAACACAAATACAAATACAAATACAAATACAAATATGATTACAGTACTTAGTGATAATGTAGAAACATGGGATCTTTACAAACAGTTACTTACTAATGCCACTAAATCAATCGAACTAACAATGTGGTATGCATTTGTTGATGATTACATTAAAATTGTCGAAGATCTTTTGTTACAGGCCTTGGCTAGAGGAGTTAGTGTAAAAATAACATATCCAAACGAAAGAATACAAGAATTACAACAAATTGTAGCAAATGGCAATAACCCTGATGTCTTATATACAGGTATATTTATAGAAAATTTAAAAAAAGCCGGAGCTGAGGTAATAAATTTCACATTGGAGGTCCCAGGAAGAGGTTCACATCGTAAAATTCTAGTTATTGATGACACGAAAATGATCATCGGAGGACGTAATATTAAAAATTCTTATTATGAAAATACTGATACGTCTTATATAGATTGCGATATATTAGTTGATTGTTCTAATGGTGATCAACCTATGGAAATTATTGAATTTATTCCCACTAAAAGAACACAAAAGATTTTCGATTTCCCTAAATATAATAAAAATAATAACATAAATAAATACATCGAACTAATTAACGACGCGAAGGAATCAATTGTTATAGCCAATTTTTCATCATTATATACAAAAAAAATAAGAAAAGCTCTTGTAAAGGCATTAAAAAGAAAAGTTCAAATTACATTATATATTAATGTTCAGAAACAATTAGGATACTTTCTTGGCCAAGTTGATTTCCTAAATTACATGTTGAAGTACAAGAATTTTAATTTATTTACTAACGATTCAAATAGGTTACTGCATATGAAAATTGCAGTGTTTGATAATAAAATCTCTGTCATCGGTAGCTTTAATTTTGATGAAGATTCATATACTAAAAACGCGGAAGTCATAGCAATCGTAGATAATGAAACGACAGCGAATGAATTTATTACTTTCACACAAAGCTTCAGCGATCAATATTTCTCCAAAGTGACTGAACCTCTTGACTCCGAGGATAATAAATTAATTACCGCTATTATGCAAATCATTTTGATCATTTCTTATTAATTCTAAATCTAGTAATACATCTTTGTTAATCTCAACATTTTTTTTTAAAATTATTAAATTTTCTAATTTACTGAATTCAATAACAACATCTATTTTGTATTTATAATCAGTTTTTTTTATTTCATTAAAATAATTTAATCGATTGGTGTCATCTAATAAATTTATGATTGTATGATCCCCGTCAACATATACACTTTCTGGAAAACCCATTTCTTTTAATAAATATCTATCACAAGACCAAATATTTACATTATCCCATGATATATCTTGGATGTATACTTTTATGTTAACACTTTTTATTATGTTGTATGTAAGACAATTAACTAGTGCAATAATATTGCCATCAAATTTTTCATAGACTTCACGTATAAAATTCACTAAATCTTCGTTGCGTATTTTTATTTTTGAATTGAATATATCATCAACATTATTTGTTGAAAATTCTATTTGCTCGTGTATTACCATTTAATATAATTATATATTTGTGTATTCATATATTAATATATTTTTATATATTAATAAAATCTAAAGATCTTTGCAAAAAAAAATTGATGGTAATAATATGCTGACATATCCATTTAATTTCGATAATGAACATAAAATCTTTGATATATTCATCAATAAACAAACTTGTATCATGACAGCAGCACAAAAGATTATTGTGACCTTTGGAGGTTTTGGCATGCTGAATGTTGGAGGAAATGTTGCCTATGCCGGAATGAGAGCACAAGATAGCAAGGATGGTTTCGCAAGATGTCTTTCCTTTTGTTGTGGAATGCCAACTACTTTCTTGACATATTTTCTTGTTCAAGAGGGAAGTAACGAAGCTTACGGAGTTCATCTGCCGTCTCTACCTAACCCAAATGATGATTAGATATTTATTTATTTAAAAAAATTGAATAATACAACATGAGAATAACTTTATTTACTAATTCGATTCAATAAAATAAATTAATTAAATAAATAATAATTAATAATTAATAATGATTAACTTTGGTGACGACAATAAGCATAATAACAAAAAACTTAATAATAAAAAATGTCCCAAGTGTCATGGCTCTGGGAAAAAACATACAATTTTGATGAGTTCCACAGGTTACGTTCAGGATATGGGTAATCCTTCTAAAAAAAAGATTAGTCCTTTGATGTGCGACAATTGTAACGGGACAGGCTATGTACCATTGCTGGAACCCATTCGCATGTAATTAAATAAAATTTTCTCTGCCATTATTACCATTGTTATTTTGTGCTATAGGATGAGCACCCAGCGCTTGATTATAAAAATTAATTGCTGTATTTTTCATTAATGAAAGGTTTGTGACGTTTAACCCATCGACAGCAATAACGACACCTTTGTAATTCGAGAGAGTAGAACAATGAATGTAAAAATAAACCTTTTTATTTATATCTATTTGAAAATTGTACCAAGAGTTGACGGGAATGTCATAATCCTTATTATCTAGTGACACTGTTTTAATTATTTGTTTATTTTCTGGATCGAGTATTTTATTTTTATGTTGACCGATGTATATTAAAATTTTGTCACACGTGGAAACTAAATTATGTACTGGTTGATTGTTTGGCAATGCAAAAACACTGGATGATTCAAATATATGAATTGCAAATTTTTTATTACTTAGTAATTCAAGTGGTACTATACACAATTCTACTAATTTATGTATAAGTTCACCTATTTTTTCCAAGAATTGGAGATCTTGTGCTGGTATTTGAAGATTATCAGTCGCCAATTTATTTGTTGGTCTATCCGGACATATATGATATGAAATAAAATCAAAAGCTATATCCACTTTTTTATAAATTCCATTTGTGATATCAACAATTACAGATGCTATATGGTGGGCATTTATATTTCCCATTAATTTGAAGTTTTATCTATTATTAAACATAATTTGAGATCTCTCTGACTTACATTTTCAAAATTTTATAAACATTGAAAGTGATATAAATGTTTTGCAAAAATAAATAAATTTAAAATATTATTTGGTGTTCGATTTATCTATATTTTCCATATATACATATGATGAATAGAAAGATACTGATACACACACAGATATAATTGTTATAAGAAATATTATCATTTTCGCATCATATTTGTTAACGATCGTTTCATCCGCAATAATATCTGTAACTTTATCTTCGATAGATATCAAACTAACAGTTTGATCATGATCATCTGATATATTTTTCGCCGTTTTATGGTTCGGAATAATAATATCAACTAATTTACCTTTATTATCACCCTCGAAATGAGATATTGTTACATCCTCAATCATTTGAATCTGATTTTGTACTGTATCAAGCATTGTATTTTTATACGGATCAAAATTATTTGTTAAACAATCAATATAATTTCTCAGTTTTTCTTCACAGTCATTGACATCTTTTTTAATTCGAAATAGTATGGCTACAGGAAAATTGTCAATGACTCTAATATAATACTCCACAAAATAATCTATTTTTATTTTGTAATCATCGTTCGACAAATTCGGCAATGATCGACATTTTATCCACTCATTGAGACTCAATGTCACACTTTCACCAGAAATTTGTATTTCTGTTCTCTTATCACCAAGAAAAATATCAGGAAAATCAGAAAACATACAAGCAATTTTTTTACACATTTTTTCATTTTTAACGATATCGAACATTAGAAAATGATAATTACGCAATAAATATTTTTTATATAAATTATTACCGATTGACAGTTTTCTAAATTTAATAATTTGCCCGATAGCATTCTTTTGAATAATATCGTTTGATGTTACAATATCTTTTTTAATTAATTCTGAATCAGTCGGATCGTTTTTGATGGGAACGAAGATATTCGTCAATGATAAAGATTTACGACGATCCATATTATTTATCAAAAAACTGAGTATATGAGTTATTGTAAATTATAAAGAAAATTATTCAGAATAATATTTTCAAATTTTTTAATGAAAAATTGATATTTTTATTGCGTATTGCATATATTATAAAAATTAAATTAAGTTAAATTAAGTTGAGTAAAATTAAATAAAAATGGCATTACCACAAAATGGCAATCCTGTAAGAAAAATATTTGTAACTGATCCATTACATGTCGCAGCTATCGATTTAATATTTACTGAATTGGCGCCGTTAGATATGGTCAATATTCAGGGAATTGAAATGAAAAATGGCAGATGGATTTTAATCAATGGCACACATAATTTGAATTATGGTACAGATATTAATGATATTCCGTGCTATATTCATGCAAACCGTGATAATAATATGTTTACAATAGATTTTTTTGGTAGCGAACCGACAAAAACAATAGAGAAAATAATTGGTGCGAAAAGAATCAAAGTTGTAAATGAATCGTTCATACGGGAGATAGATATGTTTGTTATGAAAGAAAAAGAAATGGAGGAAAAAGGTGGTTACACAATGGACATTGTTCGTATTCCTATGAATAATATATATACATTTAGAAAACGCGGTGAAAAAGGATATATGATTTTACATAAGGAGGTTGTGGACAACAAACAATCCTACACAGTTGATGTTGTGGATACTTATTACGATAGTATTATCAGTGCAATCTTGAATGGCAACGTAGATAGAATAAGAGTTGTTGTTTGCAGTATTGTATCAGAAAATATATTTGTTCGTACGATGGATAAAACAGCTCCCGAATTAATATTTCCATGCCAACAAACTATTGTTGATTACGTTATCGATGAGTATACTAAAAAAAATAAAAATGTAACTATTTTAGTAAGTGGTTCTCCAGGAATGGGCAAAAGTACAGTCGCATTATGGGTTGCGCAAATGATGAAACGACGTTTGGCAGTAGATCCATATCTCGTTAAGGGATTCAATATTAATTGTGATGAAATGCAATATCATCCCATTATAAATCATTATTCTCCAAAGAACAATTCACCCGTTATTCTTTTGCTCGATGAATTTGATATCGCTATGAAGAACGCCAATTCCGCTGATGCATCCGATGGAACAAAAAATGCTTTAGCAATATCAGCCAATAAAACAAATTTGAATAATTTTCTGGACTCAATAAATGACGAACAATTTCTTATTACAATAGCGACAACCAATATGAAGTTAGATGATATAAACAAAGAGTTCAATATTTATTGTAGAAAAGGACGATTCAATAAACATTTCGAAATTGTATCACGTGATAACGTTAAAATCGCGGATCCCAATTTATTTTATTATTTGAATTAAACAAATTTAGGTTCTATTGTTTATGATAATTGTAATGTTTACCACATATTTTACAATTTCTGTAAGCATCCTTTTTTTTATCATGTTCTCCTGTATTTTTTGTTATACTAACAACACCGACGCTGACTGTGATATCAGAATTACAAATAAATTTTGTTGCAGCGCTGATAGGATCCCATTCAAAGGCATGATCATCAATATACGCAGTAACTAAAGGCATTTGGTTTGATTTAGCTTGATTAATTTAATTGTTATTATTATGATTTGTGTTGTAAATTAAACGATAATAAATAAAAATAAATCAATTTTTTAATTGATTTATTTGAGAAATAAACTAAAAGTTCTTTACAACGCCGATTTCAACGCTTCCATTTGTACTACCTTTTCCGTGGAAGGGTTGATTTCTGTTGACATCGCCTTGAGCGTAAATTTGGGTTCCATTGTTAGTGTTGTGACTAATTTTACCTCCTGCATTTACATTCGCACCATTGTTGTTTATGGATCCGTTAACATAGACGTTTCCATCGGTTTTACCTTTATTCTTACCACCCATTATATTATAATAATTTGATTTGATATAATTTGATTTTATTTTGTTATTTTTATCTGGTGATTTCCAATAGGTTGTATATTCAATATTTTTGACACAATTTATTAATTGAAACAAATACCACTTACTCAAATCATAATAAATAATCAAAATAAGTCTTTATATATTTTCATATTAAAAATGAAACTGTTTAAAATAATATTTGTCTTAATGCTATTCATATTAATGTGTAGGTGTTGGGAAACAGAAAACTCCAACTGTGAATCGCTATCAATACATCATCTTACTTGTTATTGTGAGAATGATACATCATGTAATAATGAAGAAATTTGGTGTGGAAATAAAACATGTATTGTTATATGTTTTGGTGACAATTCGTGTCAAAATTTAGCTATTTATTTCGAAGTTATGGAAGGGTTTGTTTTGGAATGTCGAGGATTAAATGCGTGCATAAATATTACTGTTTACGGTCCACCTCTCACTGTATCTGATCCGGGTCCTTGGGAACCTACTGAATTGAATCATACATTATCTAATAGCGCTTCTATCGGACTATTCTTCGGTGTTATTGGTACTGTATTATTGTGCATTATTGGTACATTTATTTACAAAAACTATTGTTCAAAATACAGACACAGAACTAGATTAGTTGAAAATCAAAGTATTTAAAATTAATAGAAAAACATAATAGGATTAAATTTATTTTCGTGGTGGAACAATATCTATATCAACTGACTCCCATGTAACATGAGTTTGACGTGATGCATGAAAAACACCACTTTTAAAATCGGATTCGAATGCGGGATGATGTGGTAAATATTCAACCAATTGTTCAGCGAATGATTTATCGGGAGCGGTATAACTGTATGATGATTCTCCCGATAAAATAACATTTCCGAGATTTTTTTCAATGCGAATTGCCGCGGATTTCACAGAGGGATCAACGTTATTTACAATATCATCCTTTAGTACTTTTTCATAAAAACTCATTTTATCTATTTCAATTTTATTATTTTCATTATTGACTAAAATAAAAGTTATTATTATATTTTATTTCAATTTTATATTAGCATGTCTTTGCTTGTGTCCTATGCACTGAAATAAAAATTGAATATTAATTTGTTTTGATATGTGAATATATCAATTATTGAAATTATTTAAATGATCAAATCACTAAATTTAACTAAGAATTTATCCCGTAACTTCAGTGCATCTGAAAAATTAGTTAGTGCATTGGGACTAAAAGATATTTCTGGTGAAGTTACAGTTATTGATACCAATAAGTTAGCTCCTGAACAAGTACGAACACTAAAACAACCGTTTGCTTTAGAAAAAGATTTTGATGAAGTTATGGCCAAGTCTGCAGCATTGTACCCAGGGGAGTTAAGTCGGAATCATAAATTGTTAAACAATTATTATAGTGGTTGGTGACTTTAATTGACTATACCTGATTAATGGAAACGCGTTTCTTTTTGATTTATGACACTTAAAGCACCGATATAAAAGGTATAGATTTGATCAAATCAAAAATTGAATTTAAAATTAATAGTCACATAAACAATAAATAATATGAATCAAAACATAATCAAAACATAATCAAAACATAAAATGGAATACGTGCCAAAGGAAGAAGTAACAGCTATAGACGTTTTTAACGCCATTCAAATGGGTGTTTATAATATCAAACCATTTAAATTATCTATCAATGGATCAGGCGAATTTAATGTTAACGGTCAATACATTCCAATGAATAGATTTTCATGTGTTTTGTCCATGAGTCCTGAAGCAAATGATTTAAGACTATACTTAGAACAAAACAAACATATCAATGTTAACATCGAACAGGATTTTTCATGCGATGACTACATCGATGATCCGATTTGTGGTGGATATCCAGGTGGTAAAGCACCAGGCGAGGCCATGATTTAATTAATTAATTTATTTATTAATTGACATAAAAATTGATTATTAATTAAATTATGTCTGTCATATGATTTTTCTATTCAGTTAATTTTTGATGTTAATATTTCTCAATAAATGAGCAAATTTCTTTGTTCGTGTAATAAATTAATATTGAATCCATATGAAACAAATATCATAAAATTTATACACAAATCAAAAGGAACACATAAATTATTTAGACGTATAGTGCCAATTGGATCTACAGAATATAATTTTATAAATGTTTTTAATAAACTGGACAAATTACCCGAATTAAAAACTTCAAGTAATTATGATAAATTATTTCTAATTTTGTATGATTATTTTTATAAAAAAGGAATTAATAAATATTTCATACTAGAAAGAATTGATAAAATTAAAAAATTAAATGAAATACCATCATTTTACGAAAATAAATGTTCTGCATATATTGATTTCATAATGTGGATGCAAACATACCATTATCTTAATGTAATAACGGTGACACTCATTAAATGTAATAATATGCTAACATATTCAAACAAACATTTAGGTTTAATTACTGAAATGATTAAAAATTGTAAAAATATAGTGCTGCCAGAATTGATTCCTTATTTTGAGACTCAATGCGATGTTGATATCTTTTTGACGAAACGGCCTGAGTTGCTTTCATCAGTGATATCATATTGTGATGAATATATTGTTAAATATCTAATTAAATACATCAGAGATGAACACGATATTAAAAATATTTTAAGTAGGCAAAAAGAATTATTGTCAAACATGATTTTGGAATGTCAAGATGCACATGTAATCCATCTGGTCAAATATATCGAAACAACAACTCAAATTAAAAACTTTTTAAATAGACGTTCAGATCTATTGATAGATGTAATTAATACATGTGATAGATTACTATTGTATTCAATTTCTGATTTTATTAAGGATGATAAAGAAATAGAAATATATATAAAACAGAAAAATGATTTATTATCATACTTAATTGCAAATTGTATCCCTATTTACTTACCAAAATTAATTAAATTCATTGAAAGTGAGCAACAAATAGATTCATGTTTGAAAAGAGATTCGAATCTATTGGTTCAAATAATAGAAACATGTCAACACAATTTGTTACCACATTTGAATAAATACTTGAGTAACGATCAGGAGTTGTACGCCTATTTAAATAGGAAACCTAAATTAACTGACAAAATGATAATTGATTATTTTAAGAATACAATATTGTTTGGTTCTGACAAATATTATTATAATATTTTAGTTAGTCAGTTAAAAATAAATGATTATTTAACTAACGAAATTATCATTAAATTGTTCAACTATTGTCGTAATAATATAGATCATTGTTATCTGGAAAATGATTATTTCAACCAAATATATACGCTTTACAACCTCATAGGATTGAAAACCAAATCTAGAATAGAAAATTTATTATTATTATTTGATAATTCGATTTGTAGTTTGTTCTTAATCGATGGATTAGTAAACGAATTAGCAACAGTTCCGAATAAATTTTACATAATATCTATGTACAAAATATCTGTAACAGATGAATTTCTTATTACACATATGAAATTAAACGATTTGGCTTTATACGGTGATTTGACACATAACTATACAAATGTGTTTAATGAGTTAATATACAAAAAAGAAATGTGTAATTACACTAATCTTTCCAATATTTTATCAAAAGTTAAATACTTAAATATAAAAAGTAAAACAATAATTAAAAATCTACTCAACAAAACAACATATTATATCTATGTACTTCAAAACCAATTCGCCTCAGAAGAAATGCATAGACTGATGCCCGATTTTGATTGGGAACATATTGTAAACAAAAAACAAGTTTCAAATGATGATGTATTGTTCTTGAACTATATATGCAAAACTGATTATATAAAAATTGAAATAATGATTTGATTGTTAATTACTTAATTAAAACACATTAAGTAATAACTTTAAAATTAAAAAAACAGCTTGTTAGCATAATCGCGTAAATAGCAATATTCATAATGGTCTTTAATTTTGATCAAAATTTTGAAACCAAAAATTGGGACTACGGGGAACAACACAATGCAATTCTTGATGCTGCTAACCGATTTGATGCTGATGAAGTTCTTAGAATACTCAAAATTAAGAATTTTAAATTGAGTCGTATTGTTTTGCTGGAGCAACAGATCAGCGAAGTACCTGCACCAACAGACGAAAAGAAAATTAGTCTAGAAAATATTAGGTTAATGATCAGGGAATTCAATAATCAAATCAACATGAATGGTAAAAAAGTTTTCGAATGGATTGAACCAACGCCAATTAAAGGTGTCAATGTTATGATTCTTCGAGGTGGGAAAGAAAGAATCGAATTTGTTTATTGAAAATAATGTATGTCTATTGTTTCAGTTTTGTTTATTTATTTTATTTATTGAACAATACATTCTTTTTTGTCTTTTTTGAAACATTTATGACAAAGACCGTTTGCAGCGTGTGTTACTGTACTTTTCTTTTTGGAGAAAAAATCTGGTATTTGCATAGCATCATCAATTATTAAATTATAATAACTCGAACTATCGCTTGCAGTAAATGTTGTCGTTGAATCCCAAACACACGATTTAAATAATCCGTCTCTAATTTTTCTAACCATACAACTCTCTGGAATAAATAATTTATCACATTTATCACAAACTATGGGTGATTTGAGCCATTCCGTTAGACGATTTTTTTCATGTTCGTAATCACTTTTTTTATAATCTGCGCTGCTGTTGTATACGAATTCGTTTGTGTAATTATTATCTGAACCATATGACTGACTTTTTGATTCTCTGTCTTTCGATTCCTGTAACGCAGCAGCTGCCGCAATTAAAACCAGTGTAGTAGTTGTATTCATTTTTATTGTTATTCTATGTAGATATATTTAATATTTAAATATATTCAAATCAATTTTATAAAATCTATTTCAGATTTTTGCAAAACACATATATTTCTTTTTTGTGTTTATAAAATCTATTTCAGATTTTTGCAAAACACATATATTTCTTTTCTGTGTTTATAAAATCTATTTCAGATTTTTGCAAAACACATATATTTCTTTTTGTGTTTATAAAATCTATTTCAGATTTTTGCAAAACACATATATTTCTTTTTGTGTTTATAAAATCTATTTCAGATTTTTGCAAAACACATATATTTCTTTTTGTGTTTATAAAATCTATTTCAGATTTTTGCAAAACACATATATTTCTTTTTGTGTTTATAAAATCTATTTCAGATTTTTGCAAAACACATATATTTCTTTTTGTGTTTATAAAATCTATTTCAGATTTTTGCAAAACACATATATTTCTTTTTGTGTTTATAAAATCTATTTCAGATTTTTGCAAAACACATATATTTCTTTTTGTGTTTATAAAAAATTGATTAATTCAAATGATTACATCGTTTTATTTACATATAATCATTTATCATAAATCTTCAGGCAAATATAACTGAAATATATATTCAATTCAATTCAATTCAATTCAATTTAATAACTATGGAAGTTGATTCTAATCTTATTCGCAAGTATGATGATGCATTTACTGATAACAGTGCCGAAAACAATGATAATGGACCCAAAAGGATTAAAGTAGTCGAGAAGACGAACCATCTAAGGGATGTTATTTTTATTGTTAAATATAGATACTCATATAAACCAACACTTCTTTCGTTCAAAAAGTTATGTGAACAATGGAATATCGCATTGCAAAATGAAGTTGTTACGTCTTGGGAAACAATTACTTTTGAATACAATGAAAAGTATTGTATATTTACAAATACACAAATGCCTTATTTTGTATTGCGTATTTATAATGATCCGGATAATGCATATATCAACTCCATTGGATGGGGAGGTGAAACGGTGTGTTTACACAATAAATTATTGGAATCACTTGGTGATTTTGGTAAATTAAATAGATTGATACACACCTATAAAACTAATGAAACTGTCCGAAATCTTCCATTTTGTATTTTTTATGCAGACGGTCATTATTCACTTGTTTCCACATTTGAAACTATAAAACATAAATGGGCTACTGCTATCATTAAAAACATGACACATTCATGGTCGCATATTAAATTTGAATACTACGGAAAATATATCATTATTGATAATTACAATCAAAGTAAAATATGGGATGTTAGCGTTTATGAAAATTATCATGAAGCAATTACTCGATCAGGAAAAACAATTAGTCGTATTAACGTACCATATGATCGTTTTAACGAAATATTAACTGTTCTTACTAATGCTAAAAAGGAAAACGACATGGATTCAGACTAAAAGGAGTGCCCTTTGAATAAATTTCACATATCGTAGTTTTTTATTTAAAATAAAGTTGAAGTAATCATTCTATGTACAAAAATGTTATCCAATTACAATCATATTATTAATTAAAATTAAATAACAAATAACAATGGATATCACAGTAAATGAAGTCATGGAATTAGGTTCATTATTCGATGATATAATGAATGGATCATCCCACACAGATCGTGTTAATAAAATGGTTTCCTTTTATGATAAAATGTGGGAAAGCAATTTAAAAGAAATGCGTAAAAATGCAACCAAGGTGGAGTTACAAGATATAGCAAAAATTAGTAAAAATGAAGACAATGCGTTAGATATAAATAAACTACTGTATTTTACTATCCATTTTTTACCTAGATTTGAAAACGAACACATTGAGATAAGAAAATCTTCAAAACACGGGTTTGGTCTGTTTGCAAAAACTAAAATTAATAAAGATTCATTGATCACTTTTTATCCAGCGCATGCCATTGGTAAGGGCACAGATAAAAAAAGATTTATGTATTCGAATGGACAATTTGCAGTAAATGATGGTTATAAGGTGAAAATTTCAGATAATTTGAGTATATATGGGAATAATAAAAATACAGAAAATACTTTACTATTGGGTCACATGATTAACGATTCATCTTATTTTACAGTTTACGATATCAATGAAGATACAGCAAAAACTCAAATAAAAAATAAGGTCGCAACTTATGCTGTGTCATCTAATAATAATTCAAGAATTGTCCATAATGCGAGTAGTATAATTCCGTATGTTGTAGCAACAAGAGACATTAACGAGAATGAAGAAATATTTATGTCGTACTCACCATTCTATTGGCTCGGAAATAGTAAAAATATAAATATATATGAAGAGTTACTTCTAGATGAAACCTTTAAACAGTTCATGTTAAAATATTATGTAGCAAAATAAACTAAAATTTTTAATTTAATTTTATATATATTTTATATATTTATATATCATATCTGATGACATACTACGCAAAATACATAAAATATAAATTAAAATATTTGAACTTACAACATGGAGGTTCTGGGGAGAAAACATCGTATTGGGATGGAAAAGACGGCAATTTATTTTATCATCCCAAATACGGTATACTATACGAACAGACTCATTATGCAACAGATGGAGGACCAACATTCCATTTAGAAGATGGAACCCAAGTCAAAGAAATTAGTTTCATATGGAAACCAGAGGTGATAACACTACCAAATCCCAAACCGAACAAAGATGACGATGATTTTTCTAAAGATTTACGAAAAATAGGTGTTTATTCTGGATCTCAGCAATATATTAAACCTGATAAGAAATCATTTCATGAATTGGTTGGGAAAACTGTTGATGATGCAGTTAATTTTATGAAAAAAAATTATCCATATATGAATGCAGCGCCAATAAAGGTAGGAACATTACGTATTCAAAATTATGATACTCAACGAGTTTGGATTGATTATGACGCGAATGGACTTGTTTCAATAACACCTAAAATCGGATAAAATGAAATTAAAAAATATATTATTAAAGTTTTATAATTTTAAATTAGTTTATTCAATTTTTAAAAAGATTGAATAATTACTTATATTGTATATTCCTTAAAAAATGGCATGTAGCAAATCATTGTGAAATTTAGTTTTCGTAAAATTATTATTGTTGTTATCTATAATTATGTTTAGATTAATCACTCGCGTCGTTTACAAAGTTCCATCCGGATTCGGAAACATCTCGTGCAAGAGCTTTGGAACAACAAATCGCGTACTATTCCCTTGCACCGGAGGAGGACCATCATCTGAGGAGATTCACCATGAAAATAGGAAAACAATTAGTCATCTAGAGGAAAGTTTATGTAAATCGAACACTCTTTTGTGGAAATACTCTCGTGGAATCGGTCTAGATGCGAATGATATTGACATTCAAAAAAGGCTTTTCAATGATCATCGCAAACATAGAATCGAGGACATTAATGGACTAATTAGGACTACAGGACAATTAATTTCTTCTCATGAAAACGCCGTAGGAGAACATGTCAGGCAACTCGCCATTAAAAACTACAGAAAAAATGGGAGCACATCCTTGGAATCAAAAGATGATGTAATTAAAAAACATGAGGATACACTTAATAAACTAAACAATGAAATGAACAGATTGAAATCATTGAAGGAATCAGATGATACTTTGATGGATAGGAAGTATACGTTGGAAAGTGATGTATTTGTTATCAGATAAAAAAACAAAAACAAAACAAAACAAAACAAAACAAAACAAATCAAATCAATTTATTTATTCTTAAATCAATTGACTTTGTGTATATAATATGTTATTAATTAAATTCCGCAACCACACCCACCAACTCTTTCGTAACCGTTTCTATTATATTCGTAACCGTTTCTATTATATTCGTAACCGTTTCTATTATATTCGTAACTGTTTCTATTATATGGGATATCACGTAAAAGAGTATCGCGACGGAGGTTATTACATGGATCATTACACGGAACATCAAAACCACAAGGAATACTACGTTGAATCTCTCTTTGAACACGACGACTTGGTATAGATTGTTGGAAATCCATGAATTCAGAAGTTGTTCGGAATCGATAACCGAGACTGGCTGCTACATTTTCTCCATTAACAAGTGGACCAACTCTGATACCGTTGTTATATGGATTATATGGATTATATGGATTATATTCATTATTTCTGTATACGGGTGATCTAATTGGTTCTGCAAATTCTAAAGATCTCACAGATCTTCCGCTGGGGTAAACTATCGGACCCACTTCAAAGCTATCAACAGGAACGCCATAAGGTATATAATTTATATTTCTTTGCATCTTTATTTATTTATGATATACGAAGATATAATAAAATAAAATAGGGATGATACATTTGTTGATAACAAATCTGAAGATTCAATTAAAAAGGTTTGTTATAAGTTTACGTGATAACTACAATTTTTCAATATAACACTAAATTAAAAATATTAGCCATATTAATATTACTCAAATTTGCACTGTTCTCTTGTAATTTATCATGATTTGTTACGTCATTGCTTTCTGATTCTGTAATTTCATCTGTTAATTTCTTAAATTCTTCCACATCTAACTCAATAATTTTGTATTCGACAGATAAGGCATTCAAAAAATTACATAATCGACTAATATCATCCGGAATATATTGATTAGTTTCTTTTTCATGAACCCAAAATGGGATATTATAATTTCGTGACATGTATTGTATTAATTTATTTAGTTCATAGCACGTGTATTCTAATGAAATAATTTCAATCGACCAAGCGCTAGTTTGCGAATCAAAATGTTTAATATATTTCTTGATTCGTTTATTGAAGTCAGTTGTTGCAGTTATATATATTGCCTTTGGTTTTTCTATTACGATTAGATTGCCTACCATATTTATTGTGATTATTTTTGTTATGATGAATTAATATGATTAATTTCGTTTAATTGTATTACAATCAATTTTTATTTAAATGCAGATTGTCATGTCAATATTACTATCTGTATCCAAAGATTCAGACGATTTGTCACTTGTTGATGATACAGATATTTTTTGTTCATCATTTTCTTTTATTATAGGCATGTATTTTGATAGAACCATTGCTCTCCACAAACCTTGTTTAATTGCTGAATGTGCTAAAATGATCCTGTCTTCTTGATTCATTATGTTTATTTGGATTTATAAAAATCTTGAGACTTTTACAAAACGTTATACACAGTTTTTGATGTTTATAATATTACTCAAAAAATTAAATTCAATTTTAAATAATTTCACCGTTAATTTGGTCGACACCATCGATATCGTTTATTAAAACTTCATTCGTTAAAATATCACGCTCTTTTAAAGCTAAAGCTTGACGGGCTCTTGCTTCTTCAAGTAGTTTTTCATTGAGTTGCATTCGAAGATGTCCTGGGAGTAAAAGTCCTTCCGCATTAATGAAGGAACCTACACGTCCGTCAAGTGCTTCCTGGGCGATAAGTTCACTTGTGGCAATCTCATCAGCAGCAAGTTCGTTAGTAGCAAGTTCATCAGCAACAAGTTCACGGGCAGCAAGTTCTCGATCAGCACGTAAACGATCAGCAAGTTCACGATTAGCAAGTTCACGTTCAACACGTAAACGATCAGCAAGTGCACTATCGCCAAGTGCGCGCTCAACGAGTGCACGATCAGCGAATACTGGGTTAATAAGTATAGGATCAACAAGTGGTGCAAAAGCATCTAATTCGAGTTGTTTATCGACAGCCAATTCATCACGTACGAGTCCTCTTTCGGCAAAAGGTGTCAAATTATTAACGGCTAAATCATCCAAAAGTAGCACGTTTCTGTTTATATTTTCTTGCATGTTTATTTTCTTTATGATATATGGTTACATAATAAAATAAAATAAGGGTGATACAAATTGATTAAGGTTTTAATAATCTTGCCATTTCCGCAAAATGAATATCATTTATGTCATCCGGATTATTAATTTTACCGTATCTCAATTCATATAAATATTTCGCTCCGGCAATATTCGCGCCCTTACTTATTAATAATTTAGCTATTTTAATGATATTTCCACTTTCTTCATCAGTTAAGAGACAATCAGATAATCTGAAAATACATAATTTTAGAGGCTTATCAGGTTGAGCTGGATCATTTTCCGGGACTTCTGAACCGTCCTCATTATATAAATTGATATATTCTCCGTTGATGTATTCGAGTTTTTGGCGAATATAATTTGGGTTCGCTCCATCTTCCAACAAAGATTTGACTTTCTCATAATCAGTTTGACCGATATAATACATTAGTTGACTATCTTTGCTGTCTAAACTAATATCATGATAAGTTGGTTGGTATAAATATACATAGGGTTCATATCTGCCAAAAATGGAATTACTCACACAATATGTGCATCTGGCTTGTGCGTCTTTTTTTAATTGAGAATTACTGAATTGACAATCATTCTTACTGTTTCCGCAACTATAACAATACAAAATTCCATTGACTTCATCATAATTGGTATATTCACAGTTTTCCATGTGATCACCATCAGACGGAACGGGGCGCGAACAATATTTGCATTTAATAAACATATTATTTTGTTTTTGATGGTTTTTATCTATAAATGTCGATATTAATTTAATATTTTTGTTTCAATTTTTAAAAAAATTGAATTATCAAATTGGTTATTATCCATATTAAAAAAAGAACAAGCAATAACTCGTTTAAATATAAACATAAATACTTTAACTCAAAAAATATTCAGTAACATGATTTCTAGCAAAAAACTCAAGAGTTACAAAAATTGTGTTGAACTGATTAAAATTTCTGGTGGATTTCAAGTCTGTCTCAATTATCTCACGATCGATGATTTAAAACTCGAGATCTACTTGGGTGATTGTTTGAAGGCTTATGAAACAGAAAATAAGACAAAATATGTCAACAGCTACAAAACAATTTGTGAAGTTCCGTATCTGTTCACTTTCACATCAGAAGGGTATGCCAGGGAACTGTACGCCAGTGTTGTTAATATTGTTGATGAAAAATTACAAAAAATTGATTAATTATTTGTTTATTTGGGCTAATTTAAATAGGAACAGTATATTTAATTCAATTCAATTCAGTTTAATTTAGATTTACAGAGATAATAAATGGCAGAATCAAATAATCCAACAAAACTAAAATTCAAACCAACTAAGGAAGAACTCAAGAACTCTCTGACCGATGTAGAGTATAAAGTTACCCAAGAAAACGCAACAGAGGCACCATTTTCTGGAAAGCATCTGTACAATAAGGGAGATGGAATTTATGTCGATAAAGTTAATGGAAAGGCGTTGTTCAGTTCAAAAGATAAATTCGATTCAGGATGCGGATGGCCATCATTTGATAAACCCATTGAAAAGGATAATGTTGTAGAAAAAAAGGATGATACGCGCGGTATGGAAAGAATCGAGATTAGATCTAGTGATGCAGATTCGCATCTCGGACATGTTTTCGAAGATGGTCCAACAGAAACTGGATTACGTTATTGCATCAATTCGGCCGCGCTCAATTTTATTCCAGTTCATGATCTCGATACTAAAGGATATGGCGAATATAAATCTTTGTTTAATTAAATTAATAAATAAATCGATCATTTAAAACTTTCTTCACCTTCGAAAATGGCTATAATTACTTCTCTTAATCCTTTCGTCACAGGAGTCACACGATGCATGAAATAAGATGGAAATATGACAGCGTTACCCGGACCTTTTTGTGCCTTAGCGATTCCACCAAGACCGAATATTTGTAGTTCACCCCCTTTGTACTCATTTTTATCGGACAATTGAATAATACAAGTTATTTTATTTTTAGTAAAATCGTGGTCAGGGCTATTACCAACATCCATGTGCCAACCAATTTGTCCTTTGTCAGAACCGTAATATTTAACATAACTGATGTATTTTAAATCTTTAATGTCAAAACCCCAATGTGTATCATTTTGTCTTTTAACAATTTTCGTCACATAATCGAAGAGCCATTTGCTTTTACTATTTTTATGTAAACTAAAAAATCTTCTCCTCATAGTTTTATAAAGTTCCGCATCCTTTGGTTCAGCAGACTCTACTGAATCTCCAAGTTTTTTTACTCTATCAACATTTCTACCAGAAAGTAACTTATAATCACCTGCCCACTGGAAAAATGTATTAAATTTACCTGTTTTTTTATAAATTCTTCCACACGATTTAATATTTTTTGTTTGTAATTTAGTTTGTGATTTAGTTTGTGATTTAGTTTGCGATCTTGTTCTGGTCATGGATAATTTTATAATATATTTCGTAATAAATAAAATTATTATCGATAATTATCAGGGTTTTTATTTCAACTTTTAATCAGATAAAATAAAATAAAATAAAAAATTGATCAAACAAATTCTCTGAGAATTTCATTTATTGTCTGATTTGATTATATACAACGTCACATAGGATGGACGAAACTGTTCCAAAAAAGATGGATCATTGGCAATTAGCGATTTACGGTAAATACATTTGGAAACAATTTCCGAGTGTAGAGAATTTGTCACACAACAAAATAAATGGCGTTAGAGATAATCTTGGACTCTATATTACGGTTCTTGAATGTGCTGAGCAGTCAAACGTTGGTGAAAGTCGCATCAACGAACTCCATCGATATATAGATCGAATGAAACAAATATTGCAAAAACCTGAGACATCAGAATTTTGTATTTCCTGCAAAAAATATTTATCATTGGATCATTTCAGGCAGATGGATTCATACTTAGAATTGATCGATCCCGAGCCGTACGTCTACTTTGACACTTGTAATCGATGTGAAAGTAAAAACTACAAGAAAGAGAAAAAAGAACAGAAAATTCTTCCAACATTTCCATCCTGTGATTCTGTGAGATTTAACTTGGATAAACAACATAGACCTTGCAATTCATACACAAAAGCCTGCTTAACCTGCAATTACAAATTTTGTGATGTTCACATGAATCACAAGCATGGTTCTATCGCAAAGATGTGTAATATTTACGGTTGTAAAAATGAGGTAACAATGGCTAATGGAACTTGTGGTAAACATCCGTTTAGTATTATGTTTCCGAACTCAAAAATACCTCGTGGATTAAAATGAAATTTTGTTTATGCAAAAAATCAATAAAATCAAACAAATAAATTAAAATTACCTCGGAGGATACATATTCCATGCGCTGAAGAATCCCTCAAAAGCAATCATTTCGTGACTCTTCTTCTTCTCCTCCATCTCAAGATCAGCAAGGATTTCCTCACACTTGATGATAGCCTCCGATTCCGACTCCGAAGTAAGGTTTCCCTGATTGGCCTTACGGAGTTCGGCCAGTTGGTTCTTTTGGATTTTGAGCTGGGCATAGATGGGTTCCCAATCTTTGCGCGCCTTGACAGCACGCTCCTTTGCCTCCTCAAAATGAGCCTTTTTCATCGCCTTCATTCTTGCCTCCAATTCTGCCTCCTCAACAGCCCAACGAGCCTTCATCTCATCATAAGCATTCATTTTGTTTTTATATTGTATTGTGTTGTGTTGTGTTGTGATTGAAAAATTGACGAAAAAAATAAAGCTGATTTGATCAAAGGTGATCTTGTTGTTGACAATTTATGGGAAAACATTATAAATCTTTCAGTCATTATGAACCATCAATTTTTTGATATGGATTAAAAAATTGATTATTAAAAACGATTGATAATTTTAATTCATTAATCCAATTTATTAACATAAAAATACACAAATATTTTTAATACACAGCCTTTGACAACAAAAACAGAACATAATCAAGCAAAATAATGGCATATATCACAAGATTAGTTAATTTGTTTTCCTCACCCAAAGACATTTCTTCCTTCACCGGAAACTTTTGGGGCATCAGCAGGAGCGGTCCTCATGTTCAACGGTGCTTTTTGGACATAACGGCTGATGAAAAGTCGAGTGCTGTCAAGTTTGTTACATCAGATGACAGGGGACTCATTAACAAGGAACACAATGAGTTTGTTGATGGAAAAAATTCATTCATCACAAGGGACGGACGATTTGTTAGGGAAGCTTTGCAGGAGGGATTGTTCGGAGGAAAACACAAGAATGCTGAAATTCTCTTTCTTGACGGTGACAAACTTGTCAGGATTTATTACGGTGATTACTGGTTCAAAGGATTGTTTGGTGGTTATTGGTTCGCTGAAAAACAACGATTTATTTATCTCAAAATAAAAAAATAAATAAAAAATTGACATAAAATTTGCTATATAAGAATAAAAATTATCAATTACTTTATAAAAACACAAATAAATTAAATAAAATTAATGAAATACATCAAAGCATCAAAATATGGTTATCTTACCGATAAAGGTAATGAGATAGAATCACAAATTCATTTGATTGATGAATCATTTGATGTTATAATACTCGATGAAATGCCAACATATGACATATATGAATATGCAGGTGATTACACAATGTATGAGTTATTAAATTACAATATAAAAATAAATAACAAAAAATTACATAAATATTATAAAATTTCCACAATAGAAGCCGATTTAACAAGAAATACAAGTTACGAAGCGGGACGTTTTCATTTGTTCCGATATGATGATGATAGTTACGATTTAATAATGGTAGATACAAATGGCATGTCGGCATGCAATTACGGTGGTTCATATAAAATGTTTAAAAAAAGTTTTGTATTAAATCGTGTAACATTTGACGATTTAAAAACATTTTCTGATAAACATTATGATATTATAGGTTTTGCGAATGAACAGATAGTGATTGCTCTACCCAGCGACGCCCCCGACGATACGACAAAATTAATTGATATGTCAAGAGATGTATTGACGAGTACATATCTGGATTTAAATAAAAATTGTTCAATAATTGACTTCACATCATAAATTAATTGAACCAATGATATAGTATTTCCATGATGAGTTTCTTTTTTTTATCTTCATCATATAAATCGATCCAATTATTGTTTGCATAATCGATATTTTTAATAAGTGATGCCAATTGCAATAAATCTGGACCTTCATAAATAACATACTCAGACCCTATCGAATACTTTTGAAGAGTAAATTTGTAAACAGAACTATTCATCTTTATTAGGGTAAATTTATTGTCATTACATTCCCTATCAACATTAATGTAAATATCAAAACATTTGGTCGCCATATTATATTAACTCTCTAGTAATTGTATTTATAATATTGTTAGATGTTATAATTTCTAATTTCACTTTTTAACTGATTAATTTTAGTATATCATCTTTATCTAATTTTATAAATTCAGTCACTTTTATCTTTTTACCTTTTATTAACATATGATTATAACCAGATCCTTTTGCTTTTGATTCGTATTTATACCAAAATATGTTCGGATTTATTGTTGTGACAAGAAATGTGATTCCGTATTGTATTGTATTTTTGAATTCTCGTTCTATAGTACTAGAGAATACCTTATCGAATTTAATGCCAACTAACATTAATTTTATTGATATTGCTTCAAAATTTTCCATCTGGTGATCGAATTCGAAATCATAAAAATCTCCATAAAATTTATTAATAGTTCCTTTATGATATGGATTAGATATTTTCTGTTTATTTGTAATTTGCACATAATTTGGTATTTCCATCGTCTAATTAATATATAATCCTGATTAATGTATATATTCTATTAACAACAACTTTTTATATTATTATTCAGATCTTATTCTTTCTAAATATTCTGGACACAAAGAGCATAGCCATCTAAGTAAATCAAATTGTTTACCCTGATATGCTTTTTGAGCTATATAATCATCTTCATCCATAATTCCTATTACTTTCAATGAATAGATCCATTCAGCTAATTCCTGGTGTCCCATATAACAACATTCACCCCATCCTTCACGAAGATTTTTTGTTGTAATTGTTCCTCTTGCGTATATTTTCTTGGCTTCATCAATATTGCCAGCATGACAAGCAATTACAAACCAATAACCGTCTTTATTATCCATTTTATATTAAAGTGTTATTCATAATTAATCGCTATCAATGTTTAAGTATTTAATTTCATTTTTTTTCAAACAAACAAAACAAATAAAAAAATTAAATTTAACAATTTTTTTGACGTTTAAAATATGAATATAATATTATGATAAAAATACATATGGTAGAATTTAAATATTATGTTGTGCACCAACCGCCATTGCAGTGCATAAATGGTAGTCACATGCGATTTTATAACGAAAAAGATTTTGTAAAAAAATACGGAAAATTTATTGAAAGGACATACGATGATAATGATCAAGAAATTTTTTATTGTCCTCGTGTCGACATAATGACATTTCCTTTTTTAATTGACAAATATAAGGACGAAATATATTGGATGAACAATGAATATTTTTTTGAAATTTCGTCTTTTTATACACATAGAGAACATTGGAAACCTAATCAGAATAATTTATTGAATCAATTTACCGGAGGATTTCCGTTTGAGAAAAAGTCATCAAAATATTGTCCAATTAAACAAATCGAAACGGACAATGAATTAACAGAAGAATTGTTCAATAAGGATAAAAAACTTTATTTTAAGAAAATGATTACAAAATATGCGAAAAATCAAACCGTTCGCCTATTTAACTTTGATAAATATAAAAAAGGTATGATGGAACCATAAAATTGATATTACAACGTGTGATTTGACTATATATATTTACTTTAAACAAAATAGATATATAAAAATGTCAGTGGGTTGTGGCTTTCCTAATGTAATTTATCACGATCATAAATATGTCTATGACGAAAACTATAGAAATAAATATGATGAAAATGGCAATAAAATATATCATTACACATTTCCCGAAGATGAGGGATATGTTTGTGTTGGATGTAATGATACTGATCCTCCAACAAAAAGTTTAGAAGTATTTGGTTATGACGAAAAAAGGATATGTTTTAAATGTTATGAAATCAGTGAAAATAAACAAAACTATGTACAGACGTCACCAGCAGAATTGGTGTCTTACCCAAAAAACACAACATGTTTTGTGAAATATTATATTCGGATTCATGACGACGATAGTTCTAACTCGGATGGTATAATTATGACAAATGTATTGCCATGTTATGAATGTAATGGAAATATATATGATGATTATACCAATGGCTATTTGGGACATATCAGAAATGATTTTTTTCGTGTTTGTAAAGAATGTTACAAGGATGCAAACGAATTAATATCAAAAAGGATATACATAAAGCATATGGGTGTCGATGCATTTACATGTTTAATATGTAAATCGATAATAAACAAGTCTGTAAATATTGTTGTAGAAAAATGTGGTGGAGGTACTGACGATTTTTGGCATGATCAAGATAATCCATATGATCAAGATGATCCACACAGTCAGTATACGATTACGTCTGAAGTGGAAATGATTCAATTAATTCAAAATGAAGATGATAAAATAGCCGAATATATTAAAAATAATTACAGAACAGTTGATTTTAAGTGGTCTGGTGAAGGAAACAACATTCTTTTGTACGGGAATTTTGATAATTGGTCACAAGCACATGTATTACACAATAAAACTATTTCCATGAATTTACGTCGTGATGATAGTGTTATTAAATATAAATTTGTTGTTGATGGAGAATGGAAACATGATCCAACATTACCAACAATTCATGATGGTTATGGTGGTAAAAATAATATTATTGTAATTTATGCATAAAAATTGAAATATAATGTCATATTTCAACATCAGAAAATAGTTAGTGGAGTTTATTTAATGGAATGTCTAGATTCATAGAAGCTTGCAAAAATGGCAATATCAACACTGTTAAGAAATATTTATCAAATAAAAAATTCAATGCATTGAATGAAAAAGAGAGTTATGGTTGTACACCGTTTCATTTAGCTTGTTATAATAATCACATAGAAATAGTAGAATTATTAATAAAAGCAAATGGATTTAATTCTTTGAATGAGAAAAATAATTATGGTTATACACCGTTTCATTATGTTTGTTGTAATGGTCACATAAAAATAGTAGAATTATTAATGAAAACAAAAGGGTTTAATTCTTTGAATGAGAAAGATAATCGTGGTAATACACCGTTTAATTTGGCTTGTTCCTATGGTCGTATAGAAATAGTCGAAACATTACTTAAATGTCATAATATTATTGTTCCTGATATTATTAAAACAGAGAATGATGAAATAAAAGAACTAGTTGAAAGATACAAAAAGGACCCGGAAATTTGTCGATCAAATTTAATATTAAAAGGCCATATTGATTTATATCGAAGTATTGTATTTCTATGTGACGAATATTATAAACTAAACGAAGAAACAGAAAATAAAAATGGTTTACGATTCATGAAAATTGCATCAAAATTGCCTTTAGAACTGCAAATGATACTTATTTATAGGCTAAGTAATTCATCAAGGACGGTAATAACAAGTAAACAGTTTGATGAAAATATAATGAAATATGTTGAAGGTTATTTATTAAAGAATTAATTTATAATAAATCTAATTTTTTATTATTTATAGTTATCATTAAGTCTTCGAGTCGCATATTTATAACCTACCAAAGGTGACTTCTCTACCAAAGGTGACTTCTCTACCAAAGGTGACTTCTCTACCAAAGGTGACTTCTCTACCAAAGGTGACTTCTCTACCAAGATTGTTTTTTAAGTTCCTCTATACTATGACAAAAATGTATTCCAGGTTCACATAAATTACTGTTTACAATATAATTATTTATAACTATCTCATCTCCTACAGTATATTTGAAATCTTGTTTATATTTTCCTTTTGCCTCAAGATAATCTTCATTAGTTAACGGATCATAAATTCTTAATACGATACATTTATTTATTCTATTTTTGTTGGATCCTGAAACAATTTTTGCATTTTCAGGTAATTCAAGTTCAATAATAACTTGTTTATTGTCATCCGTGGTACCGTATTTGTAGCCATATTTAATGGGTGTAATCACGTGTTCTTTTAAATCAAGTTTAATTAAATCTGTTGAAATATCATTTTCTATAATTATACCAGATAAATCATTCATTATGATTTCTTTGGTGTTCAAATCTATTTTCATATTAATTTCATAATCATCAAAATTGACATATTCTGTACTGCTAGAATTAGAATTAGTATCATTCTTAATCGTCAAATTATCAACATCGCTATTAGTCGCCAAATTATCTGGTGCATCAAAATCAAATTCTCTTAAACATAAATGTTTTTTCATTAAATAATAGTCATTTTTTTGTCGTATATCATATTTTTTATTTAACTTATTGTGACATTTTTTTTGAAAATTAATTTGCCGAGTTTTTATATCGCATACCATATTAATAGATTTTTTACTATCTTGTTCGTCACCTTGTTCCAAATAATCTTTTTTTAATACATAGAAATCTAGAAATTTATATATTGAATCTGGTGACGGATCAAAAATAATTTTATCAATACCATCAATAGATTTAATTAATTTATTGTAATCAATATGATTATATATATATTTTGTTATGATATCATAATTTTTATCAAACTTCATATGCAATAAAATTGTTGAGTTAAATTTTATTAAAAGACTTTTTTCGGAATTTACCAAATGCAAATTAATAAACATTTTATAATTGGTATCAAACGTTGTCATTTTTGTAAGGATATCATAAGAATCAATATGTGATCTGGATGTGTAAGACATACGTTTTGTAAAAACATCATGTATAACATTTTTAATGACCCTTTTATAACAAATAGATGGTATAATTTTTGTATTATCAAAATCTATTATGTCATAATCTAAACTCAAGTCATAACCGAGTTTTGTAATATGATCGCATCTATCAGGATGATAAATATTGTCATGAATAAATGTTCTTGTATCACTCACATCTATTAAAACTTCATTATTTTTCTTAACATACATTCTATTCTTTGAAGCAAAATATATTAGATCACCTGGCATATATTCAAATATATCATCACTAACTGAATAATCTTTTTGTTTACCTTTCTTATCATATTCCCATATATATAATGATAATGCATATTTCTTTAATAAATTTGTAATAAAATCGTTGTCGATATTAATTTTATTGTGTAATTCAAATATCCAATGGGAACCGTTAAATATTTCTAATATATTCTTATCAGTGTGATGAATAAAATAGAAATAATTCTCCCAAGTATACGGAACAAAATTACCATATTTTGTTTTTGTTCCATGATAATCAACATCTGTAAATTGAATATATTCGTATACGATTTTATTATCTGATTTATTTTCAACCAAATGGGAACTGAGATCCCATTTTTTTACAATACATTCTTCATTAATTGTATCAGATGGAACAATATCTTTTGTATTATGTGTTATAAGTGTCGTTTTGTATCCTTCACGACAATAACACACATAATGATCATTATTACAAATGTAATATATTTCATTATCGTCAGATTCAAAATACACAATGAATTTCTTTTCTTGTTTATTATTTTTATTAAAATATTTAAATGTACCATACACGTTGTTTTCAAAAAGATTCCAACTTTTGTCATAATTATTTATAAAGTTATGGTAAAATAATTTTATGACATGTACATTGCTTTCATTAAATTTAATGTTTAAAAAAACGTCCCAACTGTCTAATTCAAAATTGCTAACATCATCAAAATGAAGTTTAAAATCTGAATTAATAATTTCCATGCTATGTAATTGTTTTAAATAATTTATTTAAAAATATAACTATGCTTATTATTTATCAATTTTTTATTTTCATTTATTTTGTCTCAATATAAAATTGATTTATTATGGTTGATCTGTAAATGACCATAATCGTTTTTTACAAACACAACATTTATTATTTAAATTATAATCATGAATGCATGTATCACAATATTTTGTTATATTATTATATTGTTATATTGTTATATTGCTTTTAGTTGTTTTTATTTTTATGTAACTTATAAACATTGCGATGTGATGTTTGCAAAAATTTTAAGCAGATTTTATAAAATTGATTTTCTAATTTTCAGACTAGAATTATAATTTATGATGTTTCAAAGTAATAAATAATAAATAATAAATGGTTAATCCGAATGATATAATGAGTTCATTACATAAATTATGTGAAAAAGGTGATCTGAAAATTATAAAAGAGCATATGTCAAATACAAATTTTAATATCAACGAACTAAATAAAAAAGATATCATGGGACATACACCTATATTTTGGGCTTGTTGGAGAGGACATTTACATATTATACAATTTCTAATATCAATTCCTGGTTTTGATATTAAAAGTTTAAATGAAAAAGATGATGACGGTAATACAATTTTTTCAATTTGTTGTGAAATGGGGCACATTCATATATTAAATTTTTTGTTAACAATCCCAAATTTCGATATTAAATTTCTACTTAACGAGAAAAATATTTATGGCAACACACCATTTTATTGGGCGTGTGACAATGGAAATGTTGATGTCGTTAAATTACTAATTGAACATCCTGATTTTAATATGAATAATCTACACGAAAAAAATGCCTATGGTAAAACACCTTTTTATTGTGCTTGTCGTCGTGGAAATGTTCACATGGTTAATTTTTTAATTTCAAGTCCCGACTTTAATAGTAAATCAAAAACGTCCTTTTCTTTTATGAATGAAAAAACTGACGACGGATCAACTCCTTTGTTTTCTGCTTGTTACAAGGGGCATGTCGATGTTGTAAAAGAGTTGCTAAAATACGATGATGTAATTATTTTGTGTAAATTAGAATTTTCTGATTTTGTTGACAATAAGGTTCAAAATGAAATAACACGACTATTTGATTCATATAAACAAGCTCAATATAATTATTACGAATCAATGAATGTTATTGTCAATGATTATTACTAACAATTATTTTATACTGATCCATATTTGGTGATGTTTTATAACATATTCCATCATCAAATAATAATACATTTTTATTAAATATTGATACATAAACCCAATTATATGTAACTGAGTCATCATGATCAAATTCAAATGATATCTTTAATTTTTCGTTAAAAAAATTTATATCAACATGTTGTAATTTTGCATCATATCCTTCGTAAAAAATACGTTTAATATCATTTTTAGACGTCAAATTAAACGGCAAGGAAACCATGTAAAAACGCGTATTCAAATGACGCATTGTAATAATATCATTATCGTGTGCATTCCATATAAATATTTCTTCATTATCACGCGATAATTTAATTTGTTTGAGTTGGTTATAATTTAAATCTTGGTCGGTATCCAGTGATTCTCCATAAACACATTCACTTATTTTTTCATTTTCTTCGAATTTAATCATCATCAAATTGCACGAGGTGTAATAAGTTCGATAAACATCACAAAATTGTAAATTATATGTGTGATCAACATTGTGTTCTATATTATATTCACGACATTCGTTATACGTCAACAATTCTGTATTAAATATATCTACATTTTCTGTCGGGTAATATCTTATTACATCATATTTTTTATAGTAAAAACCTATGTCAAAATGAATAGGAATTCCTATCAAATTAATTCTTGTAGATTGATTCTTCGTTAAACATATAGGAAATTTTGTTCCGAAATATCTATTTTTCATGCTCATCTCAAATATGGGTATAGGAATTTTTATTGTGTCGCCACATTCAATTATCGTTTTACCTAGAATCTTTGCAATAAACAAATTATCTTCAAGACTTAATCTACTGATCCGCTGGTGTCCCATTATTAAAGAAATATATGAAAATACATCTAAAATTGTTCTTTCACCAAGTTGTGATCTTTTAACATAAATAAACAAATCAGATACAACGCATAAATCGAATTCAATTTCGTAATCTATTTCCCAACGATCTTTATAAAAACCTGATTCGACCAACTCAAAGTTTTCTGTATCATAACACAAATCGTTATCATCACAATCATTGCTGTTACTGTTGACAAAATTCATATTAATTAATAGAGTGTTTCACTATTTTAAATAGTTATCAAAAAGTTGATTTCATTAATAGGCTGTATGTTTCATTACTTTTGGGACATTGTAACATCAAAGGTGACGAGACTACTAAAGATTCATCTCGAATCCCAGCTTTTTACTTTACTCAGAAATGGTTAATCCAGACATCAAGAACAAACTCAAGCAAAAATCGGCTGATGTAAATGTTACGGTCGAAGACTCAAAATGTGTCTACATGTGTATTTCTATGTTGTCCGAGGCTTTTTTCAAAGGAGATGATGGCAAAGTTTACGGACCTTGCAATCTTGCGTGCATCAAGATCGGGAAGACACACAGGAGCTTGTACAAACGGATGATCGAACACACTTATGAGCATGATGTCTTCACATCAATCCCCATCTTACAATGTACTCCAAAGGGCAAAATGGGGATTGACGAGTTCGAGAAGACAATCAAAAAGGAATTGGCAAAATTTAATACTAAGATTTCTTGTTCGGTTTCAAAAAACTTCAAGATTCCACAAGAGTTGTTCATCGTTTCCATTGATGTCGTGAATTCCTTCAAAAAGATCGCCAAGAACAATGACATGGACATCAAAATGGAAAGTACTGACATTTTTGATTTTTCCAAACTGAAGAACAACGATGATTTTTTGACGGCGTACGAAGAACACTTCGATGAATTATTTCAGGATGAGGATCCCATTGAGTACACAACCATTACATCTCCTGATGATTCTCTGACAACGGAACAAATTAGAATTTTCAGGAACAATATGGAGGACATTGTTTACAAAAAGTTGGATCTTCCACGCCAGCCTTCTTTATCTGAATAGCATTTTATTTATTTATTTAAAAATTTTGTTGATCAGATGATGATAAAACATCTATTTTTACACATTAATTTTAAATTATTAGGTCATCATTAAGTGTTAAAATTTATTGATGATATTACTTCGAAAACACAAATATCTGTGTTAAATTTTTTTCTATAATTTTTTTAATTTTTATTTTCACTCCCTCCCCCTCTCATGTTTTTTACACAAATGTATATCACTCAAGCAAAATGACAAAAAATGACAAAAAAGAGTGACATAAAAATGACAAAAATGACAAAAATGACAAAGAATTGACAAAAAATATATAAAGAACAAAATCTAATGTATATAATAAATACAACAAAATCTACAAATGGTAGAATATAAATGTGATAAGTGTACAAAAATCTTTACAAGAAAACAAACTTATGATTATCATATTAAAAGAAAAAATGCATGCAAACTAACTGCACCAGATAACACCAAAAAAACACCGATATGCACCGATGATAAGAAAAATACGGAAAATATAATGTGTAATTACTGTAAAAAAACATTCAGTCGACAATCATCATTAACAAGACATCTAAATGATAGATGTGATATTAAAAAAGATGATACAAATAAAAAAGAAGAAATATATCAAATATTAATGAAACAAATGGAAGAAAATAAAAAGCAAATACAAAAATTAGAAGAAAATCAAAAACAGTTAATGGAAGAAAACAAACAATTAAAGAAGCAAATAGATAACAAAAATATAATAAATAGCAACAACATAAATTCAAATAATACTAATAATACAATAAATACAAATAATCAACAGAATAATATAAAACAATTAAATATCAACTTAGTCGCTCATGGAAAAGAAGATCTTTCATTTATTGATGAAGAACGTCTCAAGAAATTATTCTACAAAGGATTTAAATCTATCGAAAACCTTACTGAAATAGTGCATTTTGACAAGAATCGACCAGAAAATCATAACATCTATATCAGTAACATCAAAGATTCATATGTAATGAAATATGATGGTGATTGTTGGAAATTGATGAATAGAGAAAATTGTTTACAGGATATGTATGAAGATAAAAGCGATTACCTAGTAGAAAAATTTGATGAGTTACAAGGCAAATTAGATGAGCAAACAATAAAACGATTTGGTAATTTTCTAAATAGAAGAGATGAAGATAAAATAATAGAACAGACAAAGAGAGAAATTAAATTGATTCTGTATAATAATAGAAAAATTCCGGAAGAGACAAGGCGATTGTTGAGATTGAACGATGAGAATGTGATCGAACAATTGTGTTAAATTAATCATAATAAATTTGGGGTAAATCCTTTAGTTTGTCCCATAACATAATCGGACCCCTCCAACCGACGCGTGTCGTATCAGGAAATTCTGTCCAATGTATGTGTTTAGTAGTCCAATCCGAATGAATTTTACCATCTAATTCATCTATTGGATACCATGTCCAATCAGTCTGGAGGCTTGATACATCGAGATGTACTGGATGAGTGAAAGTATCACCAAAGTCAAAATAGATATCCCACTGCATATCACCTTTGTATGTTAGTTTACAACGATTCGATTTAAAAAATACACAAGGATCATAATATGTTTTTTCCTCAGCATGTTCCCAAATCCAATATTCCTCAAAATTTTTATCCCATATCACAACATCAATGACATCTCCAACTGACATTAATTTAACATCTCTAATTGTGAGGTGTTCATTTTTACAATTATCGATGAAGTTATACATTTATATATATAATAGTTGGTGAATAAAATTTATTTATAAAATAATTTGTACCTATATACTATACAGGATATTATGCCTTCAATATATAAATTATACGATAATCTACTTCGAAAATTAAATTTCCCATCAAATATAACCCTCACCGACGCAACAAATAAATTACTTCAAACAAATTTTTCATTTTTTCAAGAATACATAAATATAAATAAAAATGTAACGGAAAATAATTATGATGGTATACAAACTGGCGGTTTTGTGTATTATTATGATTTTAAAAATAAAATGTATCGGTTCAATGTGAATGTAGAAGATGAAGATGATCGGACAACTTATGCCATATATAATAATGCCGGATTAGTATGTATGATGTTATTTATTCCGAAAAAAAACCACTATGTATATATACAAACAATTAGCGCAGAAAACTCTTGCGTAATGAGTGGAAATCCAAAGACAAAAATAGGCACATTATTGTTTTTGATGACATTGGATTTAATAAAAACAAAACTGACGGATAAGTATGGTCTTAAATATATTCAATTACATGATACATCATACTACTATTGTGAAAAACTGAAGGATAAAATAGAATTTGATTCATTATATATGTTATCACATGGTGATACATGGTATGGTAAATATGGATTTATACCATTTAATGAAACAACTCAAAAAATAAATAAAGATAATATGAAAATATATGAAAATAATAAAAAGATTGTTAATTCAAAATTAATGAAAAATACAAAAATAAAGCAATATTTAAACAAATTAATGTCAAAAGAAAAAATAGATAAATTATATGATATATATAAAGATAAAACGATAAATGAATTTTTTTATGATCTGTCAAAACAACACGATAAAACATGTTATATAACTGGCAAAATATATAAACAATTTATGGTTGACAATGGAATAATAAATTTACACGGAGGAACATATTATTTACCTTTATAAAAACAAAATAAAATTTGAATAGTTTAAATATTTAAATAACTTATTGTACTAAATTAAGACCATATTGAGACTTAATTTAATTTAATTTAATTTAACATAATGAATTGTAAAGACGCCGCCGTCGCGGAATTCGCCAAACAGTACAACAATCATGGAATGAGAAAAATGTATACACCGCATGTTATGAATGTTAAACAAATCCCGGAGTGTTCGAAACTGGATAACATTCAAAAATTCATGACATTTGACAACAATACCGTTCACATCGGTTACAGACAATTTCTGGTTCAAAACAAAGGGAACGATCATGTTTTATTTATTGAGTTGTAAAAACTTATTTTTATTTATTCAGTGGACAAATTTGGTATATACGTACAAACTTAATCTTTTTAAATTTTTTTCATTTTGTCTACTCATATTTTTTCCATATTCCTCTCCACACATTTCTTCATATTTTCTTTTAATTAAAACGAAAAGTTTAAATCTAACTTTGTCATTGATATCATCAAATTTATATCTGTGATGTGCCCTCAGATATTTATGCGCAAAATATTTTTCGTATTCAATTATACTACTCACTATTTTTATTCGGTGATGAGTGGTTCTAGTCATCGACATGATATCAAATGGAGAGTGAAGATGCCTGATTATATTACAAATAATGATATATTCGTAGTCTTTATTAAAATATTTTAGTAATGCAGCCGAAATCTTCATGTTGATATTCATGGAATCATCTTCAAGTATGTTAACCATAATTTTTTCTTTTAATTTATTGAATAGTAAATATTTCAGTGTGTCATTTGATAAATAATAACTGTACAATTCCTTGCACGTAAATGCAATATTCATGTAGTCATTTATTGACAAATATTCGATCACACATTTCATTAAATCATCATTTTTCAATATGGTAAATCCTAACGAATTATTGTTAATTCTATTTGTGTTTTTATTGGATCGATTATTTTGATTATTTGCGATCAGACGTTTTTTGTATTTTGATTTATTTGATTTTATTTTTGATTTATTGGCCAATAGCGTATCCATTTGAAACGCTAAATCCTCAGAATCGTATCTATCCATCGAATGAATTATCCGATATTGTAAATATACGTGACTATAAATGAATTTAAAATAATAGATGGCATAGCAATATTAATAAATCAATTTTTTAGAAATAAGTATTTAAATTATTACAGGAGTCGGTAAGTATAATGATAATAAAAGTATGAATCATAATATTACCAATAATACAAAACCAATAAACGAAATCGTGATATCATTTATCGAAATATTATTATGAACCATTTTATTTGTCGTATTGTATTATCATTATACATATCGACTCCTTATCCTTATACAGATAATATCAATAAATATTTCTAAAAATAAAATAATATTTTTTATGGTGATGCAAACGGATTAGAATATTTGTTAGGTTGTTGTTGTTGGTTTTGAGTATTTTGAGTATTTTGAGTATTTTGAGTATTTTGAGTATTTTGAGAACCAAATGGGTTATTTTGCTGTTGCTGCTGTTGTGCGAATTGCTGAGCATATTGCCAAGTTTGTTGAGGTTGTTGAGGTTGTTGAGGTTGTTGACCCTGACTAGTTGGTTGTTGACCCTGATTAACTGTTTGCTGACCGTACTGCCAAGTTTGTTGTTGAGGTTGTTGACCCTGACTAGTTGGTTGTTGACCATATTGCCAGGTTTGTTGTTGACCATATTGTTGTTGCTGGACGGGCTGTTGCACAAGCTGTGCAGACTGGACGGGCTGTGGTGCAGGTCTCTGCTGACCAAATGCTTGTTGTTGACCATATGGATATTGTCCGTATTGACCATACGATTGTTGTTGTCCATATTGTTGTTGTCCATATTGTTGTTGTCCATATTGTTGTTGCTGTTGTGGTTGTTGCCTATATTGTTGTTGTCCGTAGGACGCGGTTGGAGTTACTGCAGCTGTATATGGAGGAGGTTGACCGTAACCATATTGGTTGCCACTGAGCTGTTGAATTTGCGCTAATTTCGGTTCCACAAAGGCAGGATCAACGGCATCAAGAAGAGCGTGAACCAGATAGAGAGATTCAGCAAGGGGTGGTTCACCGGGGAATGCTTGAGCATATCTATCGGCTTCGACAGAATATTCGTGATGAATTGATGCAATATCGCGGACACGTTCGTCTTTCCAAAGTCTTTCCCAAAGTTCATGAGCCTTCGGGCATGTTCCAATTTGAATAAAGGAGAATTCAACAGCGTGCCCACCATAACAACTGTTTTCATCAAACTTGTCGATATCATCCAAGACCTTCTGAACATCGGATCCATTTGTTTCGTCGCCATTTCTGTCTGTTGGTTCACCATCAGTTAAAACAATAATCAAAACGGGTTTTTGCATCCGTCTGTTTGAAATAAGTGATCTGACTTCGTTAAGATATTTGGATTCGAGTGACTCGGCAATTGGAGTCACACCATGTGGACCGTTGTTTTGGAACAAACTTTCGATTTGTTGCATAGAAGTAAATTTGTCCCCACCTTGTGGCATCCTACGATTTAGGAACTCAACGCGAATTCCATCTGTTTCAATCAAGAGAGTTTTCAAAGCAATGGATTTAACAACTTCTTGCATAATCTCCCATCTCGACATGTTGTCTTCAGAACGTTCTTTATGTTTCATTGACCCAGAATCATCCAACATGAACCAAACATCAAAGAGACCAATGACAGCAATTTCAATGACTTGAGACATTGATGCAAAACCAAAATCACGTTTCAAGGCGGCCCAATCGTGTTGACAAGCTTGGTTAACATACATTTGTAATTGTTCTTGAGTATAGAAAGCACACAAATTTCTTTGACAGACCAGCGAATACATCTTTTCAACAATCAATTGTCCAACTTGAGGATCACAGTTTTGTGGTACGGACGGTTTTTGCAAAGTTGTTGGAAATGCCGCAGCTTGTAACGCAACATTTCCAGTTATTTGCGCATTATTCATGGAAGTTTGCATCACAGAACGATCATTGGGAGTAATTTGTCCAGGTTGAATGCCATTATAGGGTGACGAAGCATATGCACCACCATTTGCAACATTCGCATTCATCATGTTTTGACCCACAACGGCATTTGTGTTGGACAAATTGGCGAGTTTTCTGTTCATGCGATCTTGAAGAGCATTTGTATTTTGATTCATTTTATTTATTGTTTTTGTTTTTGACTAAAATATACTAATTAATGTGTTCAGATGTTACAATGCTTTTTTCACACATTGATATTAGATATTTTGTATGTTCAATTTTTTTAATATTAATTCACAATAATTATCATAAAAAGTGATTTAAAACAATGTGTTGAAATAATATTAAGTATGAATTTATTTAGTTATCCAAAAAATCATGGCATGCGCTGGGATTACAATAATACAAAAGAATGTATTGATATGTTTGATAAAAATTTAACTGTCAATATAATTGCTGAAAAAATGGGCAGAAGTGAGGGATCAATAAATGCATTGTTAGAAAGATATCTTTATAAATTGTATTCCCAAGATAAAATCCCACTTGACAATTTAAGTAAAAAGTTTAATCTTAATATCGATGAAGTTAAGAATATTTGTGAAAATGCAGTGAAGAAAAATAAACTAAAACAATATAAAAGTACCGATAATTATAATTTGTCGCATATAAAAGAGATTATTGATGTATATAACTTTATTAAAAATGAAACAACAGATACAATACTAATGGATTCATTGAAGGAAAAAATAATGATCAATGTAAAAGAATATATTCAAAGTGATCACGTAACAACAAATCCACAAGAAAATCAAATAGTTCCATTAGAAAATATGTTGCAGAAACCAATCAAAAAAATTAAAATGAGAATAATTAAAAATAAGAACGGAGAAATAATAAGAAAAGAAATTATTAAACAATAAAGTTATACACTTCTTAATTAATTATAAAGTTGTTGACAAACATATGTGTTTTCCATTATATGCAATATTAATGACGGAAAAATTGTTTCATATCTTTCGAATAACATATAGCATAATGCACTTGTAACACAGGCATTTACAACATGTAATATAACCATTTTTAACGATTCATTTTTTGTAAATATTTTTCTGTATACAAAGTAATTTGGTGCATGATACAAACCAAATATTGGTACAGAAATTATAAAATATATTGATGAAGAAAATAGTATCGATGGCAAATATCTGAATAATAGTTCTTCACAAATCGGCGTAATAATACACATATTTATTATCATACCTTTTAAAACGATAGAAGGTTTCATTTTAAAGGTCATAATAGATTGTTTTAATCTATCAGGATCGATATCCATTTTTGATTTACATAATTCAAATAAAATATGTTTTACAATTACAGATGTCAATATTATACCTAAAAAATGCATTTCGGTTATTAAATTCATATTTATGTTGAAACAGTAACAAAATTATATGAAAAAGTTTAATAGTTCAATTTTAATTATGTGATAGTAATGTACCACTCGCATGCAAAATATTTATATTAAACTAATTATATACCAATGTTGTACTCAGGTTCCTGTAGATACATGTATGGATACAAATGGACCTATTTTCCAGCAAGATTACATACAACAAAGGAGATAATATATTTCTTAGAAAACATTCACAATATCAAACACGTAATAGACAATAATCCGACCGATTTAACAAATATGATATTCGGAGATATTTATCATCCGGGCGTGATAAATGATTCAAATTTATTTATAAATAATATCAGTAACATTATCAAAAATATAAATATCAAAAAACTTATATTAGAAATCAGTTCAAGAAAAGTCTATAACTACAATAACATTCCAATTAACCATTATTATTGTTCAAGGCACGAATCATTAGTTAAAAAATACAATTTAGAATTAGTACATTTGAGTCATGCTGAAATAGATAAAGATTTAGACCGTATTGTTGAGCTTGCTAAACAAATATTCAATAAAGATATCGAAGTACACATAATCCCACATTTAAATTTGAAAACTAATTCAACAAATAATTACATCGAAGAACGAAATAATTTTGTTACATCACTGGAAAATCTCTGTAATATAAAAAATATTAAAATTCATAATATCGGCAAATACATTGAATCTATTGATGATAAACCTTTTTTGGAGGAATATATGGCTGATTCAACACATTACTCAAAAGGGTACGATAATGCGAAACGATTTTTAATTGGAAGGATATATTGATTTTCGTCAAAACAATTTGTCTGCTTTCTCATTAAGATCACATGCTTCGATACTAAGTTTGTTTGCTTTGACATTGAGTTCGCATGCTTTGGCATTGAGTTCGCATGCTTTTGCATTGAGTTCGCATGCTTTTGCATAAAATTCTCTTAATATTTTTTCGCACTCATCATTATCTATAACTTCATTATTTATTGGATCATCGTTTTTATTCATAATATTTTATTTTAATATAAACAAAACTTTAGGTATACTTTCAATTTTTAAATATTAACCACAGCTGACAATTTCGGTAATGACATTGTTTTTGTCAGTTTTAACATTAATTCTGGATTGAGTATATGCCGATGCCATATTAGGAGGCAAACCACACGGATAATTTACTAATGTTATGTCTCTGCTACTCGATCTGGCCTCATCAAGGGAAGTACCGATAAGATGATTATATTTTTTTTGGGCTTTATCATTATTGTCAATAAAGGTTTTACCAAGGTATATGGTCAAAGGTACACCGAAAGCAATACCCAAAAGAATAGGAATGAAACTCATTGTTATAAAATATGTGATAAAATGTTGTGGTTTATGTTATGTATTTTTATATATTTTATTAGATTATTGAAATGTTATGTATTTCAATTTTAGTTTAAATCAATTTATACAAAGAAAGTCACCCAGCTATTTTTTTAATGTGTAACGCTATTGTATACATACACACACACAAATGGTTTTTTTCGCTATACAAAAACTCGACCAAAGAATAGACATCAATGATACAACAGTTCAATACGATACGGTTGTCTACGCGGATACGGATGTTAATTTAAATCAAAATGGAAGCATTACTTTTAAACATGACGATATTTACAATGTCGACGTTAATTTATCCCTGTTGTTAGGCTCAGATGAAGCAGCTAGAATCACATGTAAATTGAACGGTGTTAACATTCCCGGAGCAGGTTTAAACATAAATATTGGATCTACATCAACAGCAAATAGAGCAAGTAATTTTGTAGTAAAAGCATGCAAAGGTGATATATTGAGCGTAACAGGTACATCGTCATTCGGAGTACAAGCTAATGTAAATAATTCCAATGGTGCTGAAAGCTCACTCAGAATATCTAGATCATAAATTTTTTAAATTTTATAATACTTAATTGCAATCAACTAATGATTACACTTAGAAAATCAACCCGTTGAAGTCATTAATCTCGATTCTGATCCTGATTCTGATGCCGATTCTGATTCCGATCATGATTCTGCTCAGGATGTTTTCCGACCTCCACGCATCAATGGAAAGCGCGCAGAAGGATTGTTGATGATGACAGTGACAATGAGTTTGGTTCTGAATCCAACGGCAAGAGGTTCAAGAAAATTTAATATTTTTATTAATTTTTTTATTAATTTGTTTATTGTTTGTTTATTTATTCTAACAAATAAATAAAAAATTGAAGTTTTCTAATAAAGATAATATAAGTTATTCACTAAAATGTATGTCAATCAATGGATAACGATAAGTGTGCAATATGCCTTGAAGATAAAACTAATAATTATTTCCTTCCGTGTTCACATAGTTTTTGTTATAGTTGTATAACAAAAAATATAACAAAATGTCCTTTGTGTAGACATGAATTTACTTTGTCTAACCAACTTGAATATCATTCTACATATACACAATTAGATCATCAATTTCCAAGAAAATATTTTCCGATGAAAGGGAACGCTCATTTTAGTTATAGTTGCAATAATCGTCAAATGGATATAGAAAATGGATGTTTTGAAGAAAGGTTGATAAAAATACTTACGGCGGAAAAACAAAAAATATTATCTGTTCAACATCCCTTGAGTAAAAGAGATGAACGGAGAATAAATAAAATTAATGATGAAATTGAGAAATATTCTTATCCACTGTATAATTAAATAATTAACAAAATAAACAAAATAAACAAAATAAATAAAACTATTCACAATGTAATAAATTCGGTGAATGAACCTTTCATTTGGCGTCTGACTTGGTCCTCATACTTTCTATGTAACTTCTCCAAAAACATGAGCTTTCTATTGATTACAGGAGAAGTCGGAGAATGGGGATTTTTCAATGTTGTTGCAGACATTGGTGAATCCGGCGGTGTTACCATTTTAGTACTGAGTCTCAAATCTGGTGCGCTTACATGAAAGTCGTCCTTTCTGCGGGTATTGATTTTGAGTGAAAATCCAATTTTTCTTGCTCTTGTTTTTGTTTCCATTATACTTCACCTTTTGTAGCCTTATCACCTTTTGTAGTCTTATCACCTTTTGTAGCCTTATCACCTTTGGTAGTTTTGTACCCCAGGGTCAAAAATATATGAACTTTATAATTATAACATATTATCAATTTTTTGATTGTAAAGTATAATATATTTACAGGGTGTTAAACGTATAATGTTATACTCAATCACCCGCATTGATAATTAAATTGTTACTTGTATATATACATATGAGTTGCTGTAATAAAGATAGTGATAAAAATAGTGAGAAAAATAGTCATACAAATATTGGACATTTTAATTTCTTAACACCTGTTCAGAAAAAATCTGGTCTAATGTATCTTGTTGGTGCATGGGTTGACACTGCGACTGATTCTGATCCTAATATAAATCCAAATTACACTTTTATTAATTTTTTGCAAGGGATTAATTTTATTCCGCAAAAAGGATCACAAATTTCATGGTTAACTCAATCAATACAAAATATTAATACGGGTTTACCGGGAATTATTAATATACCGGCTCCTGGTCAATTTTCGATACCCTCACAAACAATACAAGGTAATCATTGGAATATGCAAGCACCAACATTTTCACAACAATTTCAATTTCCTGTTTTTCCTTTACGAGTTTCTGACGGTGATAAATTTCAATTTATTATACAAGGTGTAGTCGATGCAATTGCAGTTGCAATCAATGTAGATGGTATTATTTATAGAACTTTTAATAATCAAAATCAAAATCTAAATGCCAACAAAATTACTCTCGTGCCCAATTCAGGAACAATTGTAAGTCCAACATATAGTCCAGTTCCCGATATAGTAACATTTGTAAACACTCCAAATTTTGTGGCAGTTGGCGGTACACTTACTCCGACCACAATATTGACCTGGACTGTTAAATTATAAATTTTATGCTTTAATTAATTCAAATTTGAATTAATAATACGGGATATAAAAAGGTGATAACGCAATTAATTTATTTTAAATCATATAACTAAATTAATTCATATTATAAATGAATTTACCAACATATAGATGATAAGATAATTCGTTTAATTATGTTGGATAAACCCTCCGAAACAAAAAATTTCTGTGATTTATATATATAACATATACGTAAATTAGACAAATGGCACACAATTTTACTAATATAGTTGGACGACCTGGATTTATAAAAGGTTGTTCAAATTATTATCCATTGACTTATCAACCGGTAGGACGCAAAGGATTTATAAATGGTTGGCAAGAATATCCAGATCCAAATTACACACCCAGCTATCCAGTATACGACGATGGTTTATGTGACGCCAATGCATTCGCTCGTCGATATGCTGAAGTTCAACATTTAAAACGTGGACTGAAAAATCAAATAGCTGCCAATAGATGTATTGATTATGCCGAAGCGCAGTGCGCCAGAGAACAAGGATTTATGGGTATACAAGAAATGGTTAATTTTTCTCAAAGACAAGCTCAGATTTTACATTTAGAACGTGGATTGAAAAATGTAGAATTTAGTGGCGTTGGTGTCGGTGTTGCTGGTTGCGGTGTCGGTGTCAATGGTTGCGGTGTCGGTGTCAATGGTGTTGTCCCTGGCTACGGTGTCGGTATCAATGGTTATAGAAGATAATTTAATAAAATTCGTAAATTAAAAATTGAAGTTTTGTTGAAAAACCATAATTTGTTTATTTACTCCTTAAAATTCGTAAATTAAAAATTGAATATTGAAGTAATTAAATAGCTCAAATCATTTTATGTTTTGTGTTACTATTTGAATAAATGGATTGCGTTTTTATTGAAAATCTTAATGAGCCTGTTCCTGTTTTGAACAAGTTAATTAAATTTTGTAAATCAGATCAAGTGTTTGGTACTAGTTGTGTAAGTTCAGGCGAGTTGTATCGTTCAAATAGATATTATGTTGTGTGTTATGATGCTGAAAATAAAAAATATAAACTTATGTTGTATAAATGGGAATGCGACAGATCTGAAGAAATAAAAGGAAGTGTAAATTTTTATGAAAAAGATGGATACATTTATTATGAAAATACTGATATTGATGAAAAGTGTCGGTATAACACAAATTTCGAGTTTGATGAAAATGAAATTTCAAGATTTAGATATTATGTTGAAGAGAAAAACAAAGTTAGTTTCGAAACAATAGTGTAATACTTTTTTTTTTTATTTTTTTGTTTAGTTATATTAATATTTTCTATACTCCCATTCTTTCGTTAAATCATTCCAATCCCTCCAAAATTTACCTGAATCAAAAGCGCCTTGTCTGAGACTTTCCATTACTAAATTTTTGCGTCTATAGTCCCACATTCTATCACCGATGAAACAAAACCGATGAAATATTTCTAATCCCAAAATTTCAACCTCAAAATTTTTATATTTATTATTTACTTTAACTTTTAAACTGTTCCCCAAGTAATAAATATTTTTATCTTCCAATGATTGTAAATTATTATAATCATCATCATCAAGGACTAATTGTTTATTATTATTAATGATATTTACGTATCGAACCATCTAATTTAATTTAATTTAATTGGTATTATTTAATTATTAATTTAGTTTTAATGAGCTAATTTCATTTTTTTATTATTAATTAATTTAATTGGATAGTTATTCTGGCGTATGCATCCTGACTGTGATTTGTAAATGGACTTGTCTTTAGTTGGAGGTAATAGTTTATGCTGAATTCCCACTTTATATTATTTAAAGTTACAGTTGCCCCACCATTTTGTTCGACGAAATTACCAACAGATGTTTGCGAGACATAATTAATACTATTGTCAGGATTTACAGTATAACCAACCAAAACTACGTCTAAATTAGTTGGACCAACTGTTCGCACAATAGTATATGAAAAAAATCCTGTCGTGTTAAATGTACCTGATGGAGCCGTTATAAAAGTGAATGACTGAGATATCCAGCCAGAATCGAATGATTGTTTACTAATCGTATCGAATAATGAATTTCCTCCTATGAGAGTATATACATTTTTATCAATTATGCGAGTAATAAATCGTAAGTTACTAACTAATTGATAATCATCAGTGGCAACAATATATTTACGATCTGCAGAAAAATTTCCTATCGGGACAGTTTTTTTATTGATACTCATTACATTCATATCAACAAAATGTATCCATTCAAGTTCAACATCTTTTTCCCATTTGAAATATATATCTTGCAATGTTCCAATAATGTCCTCACCTAAAGGTAAATCGTCACCGTTGACTTTTATGAGTATATCTCCAGGCAGAATTCCAGCAATATCAATACTACTTCCGGGTAATACTTCTACAATATATATTCCGTATGGACGATAATATTTAGAGTTTTTATATTCCATATTTTGATTACCCAACGAAACTAATTGAGCTCCCACGACATCAATGTATGAACCAATGCCAAGTGATCCTTTACCCGTTGTTCCATTGAAATCTATTCTTGGCGAATTCATTGTTGGATTTTTTAGACTATCCTCACTCAAATCTATTAATTTATGAGTTATGGGTTTTAAGAATTGACTTTGTATTCCTCCAGCGAACGAAGTTGTACCACTGAATTTCCATTGTGCCATGCCTATTATTTCCGTATTAGTGTTTACAAATGGACCCCCAGATGTTCCATTGGCAATAGCTGTATCTGTCATTAAAGAAACTGCCTCTGATGTATATTTTTTTCCAGTAAATTGTTCTCCGAGCGGTGGAATATCATTAATTGACCATGGAACTACATACGTATTTCGAATAACACCAGAGCTAATGCTATTTTCGAGTAAATTAAAAGGTGTACTTATACTGTAACAAACGTCTCCGGCGGAAAAATTAGTGTTAAATTTCAATTGAGCTTGGTTCTTACAAAATTTATGTGAAATTGTACACATGAGTGCAACATCGGCGCTAACATCGCACCCCAGTAAAGTGAGATATTCTTGTGTATCTTGAGTGCCGTATTTAGTGGCAGCATTAATGAATACAGCATAGGAATTATATTGATACACGGCACCAACAGTTGACCCTTGGAAAGGTAAAACAACATGTGCCGCAGTTAAAATTAAAGCATCACCACTATCAGTAACACCAATACAAATACCGCTTCCAACGGTAGTACCGGGAACATCAGTTTGATAAATGGCTACAACAGCAGGATTAGTTTTATTGTAAATAGACGATCCAACAGATTTATTTTTTTTTAGTTTGTTCATATGAGTATATACATATATATATATATATATACTTGTTCATGGAGGTGAATAAATAAAATTGAAAAAATAAATAACCTAAATAATTTAATTAAATAATTAAGTCAATATAATTATTTATTACTTATTATTTATTAACAATGTCCGAGTCACTTGTTTTTTCTAAATCTGGAAATTCCTATATGTATAATAGGTCTTCGTCGACAGAGCAAGAAGTATTAAAAGAGATCCTCAAAAAACGCTATAATGCGAAGGATTGTGTTATTACATCGTCGGGGATGAATGCTGTGAGTGCATTGTTTCATACACTCATAAATAATAAAGATCTTAAAAAAATTAATATTATTTACTCAAATGAACTTTATTGTGATACACCGCGCTTATTTAATCATCTAAAGGATATGTACCAAGATTGGGTTAATTTGTATCCATTTGATATCGTGACTAATAAAATTATCGGTAACAAAAAGGATCTTGTGGATTTATGCAAAGACCTTAAAGCGAATAATACCCTTACAATCCTTTACGTCGAATCATGTTCTAACCCCAACTCATTCATGTTTGATTTTAATATTGTTTCTGAATTGCGCAAAGTAAATTCGACGTTGTGCGTCATAGTTGACAATACATGGTTAACATCGACCATATTCAATCCATTCGAGAGAAATGCAGATTTTGTACTGTTTTCAATGACTAAAAATTATAGTGGTGGTAATGCAATTGCTGGTGCTATTTTAAGTAATAACCCGATTATGTCAAAAGTTTTTGATTTCATTAGGTTTAATGGACACCATGTCAGTCCCTTCAACTGTAAAATCGTCGCAGAAAATATACCCAAAATGGATGAACGAATTATCACCAGTTCAGAATTAACTAAGCATGTTATTGCTGATTTACAAAACAATCCTAAAATAATAATTAATCATCCATTCGTCCCAACTCATCCAAGTCACGCCCTGTATAAAACATTTCAAAAAAATAATACTATTTATCCATCTGTATTTAACATCGGAATTAAAACATCTAAAACAAAAGCATTGCGTGTTATGCAAGAATCAAAAGTCATCGACCACAAAACATCATTTGGAGGTCACAGTACAAGATCAGATCCTTGGCCCAAGCTCAATTCAGAAACAAATTTAATGTTTTGTCGCATTTCCATTGGTTATGATAATTCTTTGTCGAGTTCACAAATTGTTAATGAGATTAATAGTATGGTTGATAAAATGACAAATGATAAAGTAATTGTCTCAAAAAAATAATTTAATTTATGACTCACGTGTTCATTGTCTTTATTAATAACTTTATTACTGTCAACACTTGGTTTGAATTTTTGATTCATTTGATCGATGTGTAATAGTCGACACTAATGAACAAATCAAGATAGAAAGCACGATAAAAATTTTTTTGATTTTAATTATTAAAATCTCATATTACATATATATAATATAATGAGTGATATGGCTACTATAAATAATTTACAAGCAAAACAATCAATTCCAGGTAATCAAAATGATTTGTTATTACTCAACAAAGGTGATATATTAGTTAAAAATAAGAATGATTTTGATAAACTTGTTGGACGAGTGGTATTTTGCATAATTTATGAAAATGTAAAATATTATTTTTTTGTAAACATGCCTTCGATTTATTACTTGCACAAAGATAAAGAATTAAAATATAGTGTTATGATTGATTTCCACAAAAATTATGTATATTTAGAATCTTTTTTTATAGACAGATTAAATGAAGAAATTGATTCTCCAGACAAAGCAACAGGAAAACAAGTTATATTAGTTTTAGATAGATTAATGACAATATTAGAAATGAAATATATGTATCTTGGTAGTGTAGCAGATATTGATATTTGTTACATGTTAAACAAAGGGAGTACGTATTATTTAGATAGAGGGTTTAATTTTATTGTGGATTCTAATTCTTTTTTCGAACAAGATCTTGAAAACTATGAAAAAGTTTTTGAATTGGAAAATAAAACACAACAAAATATTAATATTATAAAAAAATTTCGAAACTCTTATGTAAAAATTTTACTAACTCATGAAAATAATATGTTTACTCAATCCAATACAGATAAATTGACAAAAAATTTATTGAAGAAAATATTATTATTTTACATTTTTTGTATAGATCAAAACTTGTATGAAAGTTTATTTATAAATGATGATGATTTTAGATCTGACAGTAAAGAGATGATATCGGATCATCAATATACAGATATGTCAAATAAATTGATGACAACGTTGATAAATACTAAAAATGAAATAAAATTATTAGATATAACAAATTTTAAAAATTGTTATGACAACGCTAATAAATATGTTATAAAATTTATCGTGAAATTATATAATAAATTATTGCAAGCACATAATGATATTTATGAGAATTCTTTTATAACACTGCAGGAAATAACATCTTTATTAACTGTATTTTATATTAAAAAATATGTATCCGATCCACAAAGTGGAGGTCATGATAACAAATATTATCTACACAAATATCTTAAATACAAGACAAAATATTTAAATATTAATAAAATAAATATCAAATAATATATCGATAAATAGAGATAAAAATGCATTAGAACAGCTATGCTAATCGATTAATAAAACAAAAATTTAATGGAATGATGAGTCATAAATCTATTTCAATATATGACTAATAATCAATGGATGATTTTCGATTATGGATATATTGATATCAATATATGTTTTTCATAATTCTACCCAATATTCTGGGCGATTTTTGTGAAAGCGTTACCAATTAATAAAATAAATATCATAAAATAATCATCCTAACTTGTTTTATTAAAAAATGTATGAATTCATTGACATTAATAACAAGTAAATAATTTGACGAAAATATAATGGAATATGTTAAAGGGTGTTTATTAAATAAAAAAATTGAAATATAAAAGATAATGACATGATTAATGTAATAACAAAAAATTAAATAAAATATAAATATAAATACAAATATAAATTGAAATGGGATTTACACAAATATGCAAAAAGGATGAAACCACATATGTTAGCGTTGGTAATAGAAAAATAAGTATCCCTGAACAATTATCTAATTATGTAACACTGGCTTTGAATTTGGATGTTATTATTAGAATGGAAATATTTCATTCTGATTATTTAGATGATGTTAATGGAAATGTTGTTCTTGTGATGATAACAGCAAAAGGCAAAATAATAGAATTATATTATCATGATGATGAAGATAGTATTGAAGATCCTATTGATTATAATCAAGACAATATACAGGTGCGCGAAATACCCAACGCTGAATTAACTAATAGGTTGGAATTGATTAATGTTTATATTGATACTATTAGATTGTGCGAAAATAGTCTAAGAGATTTTTGTTCCAACCGCGAAGATTCAATTATGTTATGGACAAAAGACCACACCGATAAACTAGAGAAGTTTTTGACTATAATTAACAGTGTGATTATGTTATAAAATTTGTTTATTATTTTATTACAAACAAAAAGTTGAAATAATGATATATCTATTCAGATCAATATATTTTGGCCTGTAACATCTTCAGTTACCAAAAGTGACTACCCTGAAATAAATAAGCTTCAGTCATTTTTGAGACAAATTTCGCACAACAATGAGAACTCTGTCTAAAGTTGCCCTTTTTTTGATTTTCTTGATCTACATTTTTGGTGCACCTATTTGGGTCTCGCTTTACGTACAGTCCTTGGGATATCTTGTTAACCGTCAAGTCAGGGGAGAGTCCGGAATCATTGCCGACAACAACGGTCACTGGATTCGTGATCGAAGCGACAATTACCAACTCACGCAATTCGAGGAGATATTGAGCGGTATGGGAATCGCGCCAATTCTCATTTTCTTTCCTCCCATGGCGATCATGTTCTCGATTGTTCCAATTCCGGCAACATATTATTTTTTTATTCACATCTGGCAGGTAGGGTTTAATTAGTGAGATACATATATTGTATTAATAAAGAAAAATTCCTAGGTTAATTAACGCTTGCTCACAGTCATTAAGCGTTTCGTAAAATTCATCAATTTGTACAGTACTTTTTAACTGATCGTGACCAACAGAAAAAGCGCTATATAAATCACGATGGTTGTAAAATTTAGAGAAATCTATTTCAAATAGGACAATGTCATCATTTTCATAATATACGTCTAGATCACTTATGTTGTTCGAAGAATCGCTGTACGCAAATGTATGAATGATTAAGTTTCCTTTATTGGTTGGGATAATTACATCGTAATGAGATAATCTGCAATCATCGGGTTGGAACTTTACTTTGCAAGTTTTACCATATTTGTGAATCATTTTAGCTAATTCATTATGATATGAATATTGAGATGTACTACGCACCATATTATTATCGACTTCATAATCAGCAATGACATAATCGATATGGTTATCAAGGCGTGTTTGTGTATCGACTTGTGCATTCGAATTGTCGACATCGTTAACATTATTAACACTATCAGCATGATCCGTTCCAACAAAATTATTGTTTTGCGATCCAGTCAAATATATATCGCCTCCGTGATACACAATCCATTGCATTAAACCACTCATAGAAATTATTAATTATTTACGTTGTTAAATCTATCATCATCTTGCGCGTCTCAACAATATATGTCAATTTTTTTTATAAAAATATTAAAATTTATTTAATCTCCTATGTAATGTTTCTAGTTTCTGAAAATAAACTCATTCTGAGTAAAATGAATTACACCTCTTACAAACGTAAATGATGTTACAAGAAGAACATTTTTCTTTATCATTAAGTATGTATCGGGTCTCATAATGGTTTAAGTGAGTCAAACAATTAGTACATGAGTGAATTATTTTACCGTTTAATAGAGTTCGAGTAAAAAATATAGGTTTATGGGGTTCCATTTATGTTTTTTTATTAATGTTATCACATTAAATAAATATATATGAATCAATTTTTTAGGATTTTTTTAAGGAAGCGACTGTACTTTCAAGATATTATTTTGATTTATTTGGTTTTAAAAATTGATAAATCATTTATTAAAGCATTATATTTTACATCAATTTTAACTACAAACAATCCATGTCAGAAACCCATATGTATGATTTGAATTTATTAGGAACGATCGATGTTGACAACGAAGAACAATACAAAAGAACAAAAAGTTCATTAAGAAAAGAAGCATCCGATCTAATTAAATCATTATACGGATCAGGTTATTGTGAATTAGCTTCTTCCGGTATTAATGCAATTTATGTTACGTTTAAAGCGATACTTACTTTGAATAAAAATCAACAAAATCAACAAAATCAACAAAATAAAAACAATATTACTATTTTTGTTTCTGATGAAGTATTTTCCGGAACAAGAACATATATTTTTAAAAAACTATTCAAAGATTATGCAGACAACATTGATATTATATACTTTGATGTCACAAATAAACATGTCTTAATCAAAAATATAGTAAAATATAGAGATACAATCAAATGTATATTTATAGAATCAGTATCTAACCCAAATGGAAAAATGATCGATTGGAGTATATTTGATGAATATAAAGATATATTAAAACAAACTTACGTCATTGTCGATAACACATTTTTATCACCAGAACTTTTTAATCCGTTTTTACACGGTGCAAATATTGTAATTGACTCAGGATCAAAATATTTAAGTGATACTAAATGCATTTCAGGAGTTATAAGCATAAAAATGGATGATAACTTAGGTGAATTACGCGACGAGATTGATAATCAAATAAATTACATGGGAATCCACTTTCCGGATATATACGCTGATTTAATAATTCAGGGAATAGCATCTCTCGAAAATCGAGTCATCCGGGCGCACGAAAGAACAGTTCACGCGATTGATGTCATAAAGGAAATCAGTGACAAATATGACATTGATGTTATAAACCATACGAGCTTACAAAATGTTAATTACGCAAATTATATCAAAAAATTATATCCTGTTGTCAATGTGCATTACAAATCTAAATTTTTTAGGGAAATTACTGATAAAGTTTATGTAAAAGATTTGTATGAATTAATAGATAAAACAATTAGATCGTCTAAATTCGAGTTAAAAACATCGTTCGGACATAAACATGATTCTATAGACAATTACTATAAAATAAATAGAGATGGTATTTGGCTTAGATTTGCTATCGGATATGAAGAAACAGAATTAGATTTCAAAAGTAAAATATGTGGATTGTTTGATTCATTTAATTTATCATAAATTCCCAAATTAAAAACTTTTTCCGAAAATTTGAAATACTGTATGAAGTTAATATTTTAAAGAGATTGTCTGGATGTAGCAAGCTAAGTTCTGATGTAAGATTATACATAAAAGAAAATTATCCGTTAGGTATTAAATTTAATATTTCTAATATAGGAGAAATGATTGTTATGATATGTCCATGTGAATAATAATAATAATAATAATTGAATGTGTATGTCAAATTGTATATTATTTTATAAAATATAATATATAATGTCTAACAAACAAATAAAATTATTTCAACCACCTCTTCTAGATTTTTCAATATTTAAAATCGATGATGATGTGAAGATTGTTATATGTAATGCTCAACACAGGTTTGCAACTGATGCGGATTTTAGTGGAACTGATATCATGAAACAACCAATATTCGGGTGCGAAGTATATGTTAACGATAAACTATTTTTAAAATCATCGTTCGGGTTACCTTTTATGCGATTTTATCAGGGATCCAGACCGAAAATCACATATGAAAACAAAACCCAATTCACGTTCAATGTTCATTATCACGGACTAAATACTGTGGGTTCTGTTGACGGAACATCAATGGAAGTTGTATTTGGGCCCAGCACTTTATTGGGTCCGAAAGTTACATTCCAGTTTCCCGAAATCACAAACAATCAAACCCTATTGTGGTTCCACAGCCACAATATGTTTGTATCAATGGAACTAATTTACGCAGGATTATTCGGATTATTACAAATTGTAGATGACAGAACTAAATGGTTAACAGAAACATTTGAGTACGGCAATAACCAAATATTGCTTGCGGCGTTAGATATGGATTTGACAAATAAAGGAGTTCAAACGTTTGCAAATTTAGTCACTGACGAGAATAGATCAAGTTTTGCCGTTGTAAATGGTACTTCTGCTATAAATTGGTATTCTTCCGACCCATTGCCACCATTTGTTGATAATCTTTATCATACGACGACAAAAAAATTGGTAAAAATAGATATTTTAAATTCATCATTAAATTGGCGTGTATTCCATATGGGTGTGTGTGATAAAAATAAAAAAATTAAATCCTTTTATTTAGTGCAGGTTGATGGTGGTTTAATGAATCCAACAAAATTAGAAATGGTATTCGTTCCTGTCGCAGGACGCGTTGCAATTATTATTGATTTAGACGAATTTACTGATAATATTGCTCATTTATTTTTTTATGATTATGATTTAACTGAAGTAGTTGATACAGCTCCAACATTCCCCGATCAACCAACGAATCCATCAATCACGGCAACAATTCCAGACTTCACGAAAAATAATTCTACACCCTATCCGACTCCAATTCCAGACCCTAATCAACAAAATCAACAAGGCGATTATACTAATTTGAATTATCCTGAATTGAGTTTAATCACTCAAACTAATCAGATATTAGAAAGTGGTAGCATTAAAGTTCCATCTGAAAAACGTATAAAACTATTTTTAAAAATTGTCATGGAAAAATGTAAAAAAGACAAACAAAATAAACAAAATAAATTATGCTTGAATTCCACGATAAAACAAATTAGAAAAACTGTTTTCGGAAAGGATACATATAGCGAATGGAAAAATATTTTGAAACAACCAGATTTCGAGTATAACGAAAAATTTAATTATTTATCATTCCTTAATAACAAATATTTTTACAACATACCCAAAATTGATCCAAATAATCCAACACGCAATATTTTCTTATTCCCTGAAACTAATACAAATGCTCTTGCATCAGGTAATATGAATGGTACAACAGAATATGTTAACGGAGCCAATCGTATTATGTGCGATTTATGGAATTCAACCGAACTCGATTTAGATTGGGCCTTACAACAATATATGAGTGCTCCCAACGACTATAAACCGACGAATCTTCCTACTTCAAAATTCAGGATTTATAAAACTAACGATGAATTTTCGAATACTGCAATGATCTCAAATGATACATTACAAATACAAATATTCACCAATGAAGTTAGTTACGGAGATTTGTCCCAACTGCCTCTAGTGAGCGTAACTGTCATATTTCCTCCGACACCATCATGTCAGTTATTAAATATACAAGAATGGATCGATTTAGTTAATAAAACTTTTGAACAAACAACTATTACTATTAATAACGTACCCGTGTCAATTAGTACTATACTCACATGCGATTGGTCATTTTTCCCATATGCTCTTGACTTTTTGTACCAGAAAACGGCGTATATAAAATCAGCAGTTATCAAAACTAATAATACATCAAACTATTGGATTAGATTTTTGGGACGCTGGCCTCTACTGCAATTCTTCGGAAAACCTTTAACTGGTAGCACACTCGATTCTCCTGATTTAGTGTCACAACTGAGAACAAAACAACAAAATACACATACAAAAATTAGAAATATGTATAATAAAACAGTTTCTCCAAAAGAACAACAAGTACAACAAGTACAACAAGTACAACAAATACAAAACAATTCAAATACAAAATTGTCACCTAAAAAACCCGCTTCTGCATTTATGAAATGTGATGAGGTTGGTATTTACGGAATATATGATGCTGAAATTCAACAAATATTTCCCTTTTATGCAACATCAGATGGTGATGTACAATTACCAATCGCTTGTATGAGAAGAAATGCAGAACTCATAATATCTCCAAATTCAACTTATATAGGTTTATACGATGGATATTTAAACGACAATTTAAATTCCTTCTCGGTTAATCGTGGTTCTAGCGAAATTTGGCTTTATACAAATGGAGATAATACAGATGCACACCCAATACATTTCCATTTGACTTCAGGATTTGCATCACCACAATCAAATTATAATTCACCTGGATTAATGAGCAGTAACCGTTCATATGATCCATTAATATATTCAAAAGATATTTACCAAGTTGGACCACAAGAAACTGTATCATTTAATTTGACATGGCCCCATTATTCTTCCAACGATAGTACGAAAAAACCGCCTATTCGTTGCATCGGAGGTGTCATTCATTGTCATTTCCTTCAACACAATGATGCTAATAGTATGATTATACAATACTTCGTTAATAATGAATCTAATGAACAATGTGAAAATGGTTACAATGATAATAATGATGATAATGATGATAATAATGATAGTAATATACAAATTCCAGTCAATCAAGCATCTGTATGTAACTGTAAAAATTGAATATAATAAATAGTTGATAGTTCTTATTTATTTTAACAATATATTATCATTATTTTAATAACATACCGTTTCAAAACCTATACCCGTAATAACATGAGTACCACCACCAATAATGTTAATTTGAATATCAAAGAACGTGCCACGAACTATATGGAACTGATCAAAGACCTTGAAGCAAAAGTCAGATCATTGCGTAACGAACTGAAGGAGGTTTACGGAATTTGGGCATCAAGTGGATTGGATAATCAACACTTTGTTTGCTACTTTTACACACAGGAGAGCGCGCAAAAAGAGGTAGACAAATGTGGCGGCAAATCCACAGATCCAGATAACAATTGGACCTGGTATTATTCTGTCAAAAAGGTGACTGATTTGAAAAACATCGATATGTTCAAGCTAGATAATGTTCCCAACCACTTCCCGTATTGTGGTTGGTAAAACAATTTAATTTATAAAAAAATAAAAAATAAGAATTACTTAGTTTCTTTTTTTGTAACCAACTAATTCATTTCTCCAATAAATTTGACTAAATTGACCTTGCATTTTGTATGGTAGGGTGTCGTATTGATTGACTGTTATTTCTGTGCCAATAGGCGCATCTTTAATTTTTCTAATAGTCTGGTTGGTAAATCTATATCCCTGCTTAGATAATCCGTAATAGGCTTTGCGATGCAAATTTCTTGCAATAAAGGATTGAGCCGCAAAACGAACAGTATTAATTGTATTGACTGGGTTAATGTAATTGATACGACTAATAAGTGAAAACATTTGTTTTATAATATGCAGTTATTAATTGCTAAAGGGTCGAGTAAGTGACAAAAATAAATGAATTAGATATATTGTTCGTATATCAATTTTTTAATAAAAAAGTTGATTTTAAAATAAATGGTGATTTTAAATTTATATAAAAATCAATGTATTCCATGTTATGTTAAGTTTCATCGCATACGGTGCATATGACGCATCCATTTATGTACCTGAATCGGAACAACCAGAATTACACAAATTATGTCACAAGGGAAACATAAAGAATATCAAAAAATATTTTCGAATTAACGGTTACAATGAAATAAATATCAAAGATGATTCTGGAAAAACACCTTTTATGATATTGTGTAGTAAAAATCATCTGGATGTTATCAAACTTTTTTTAGAATCAAAATATTTTAATTCATTGTACGAGAAAGATGATTATGAAAGGACTGGATTTTGGCATGCATGTGAAAAAGGACATTATGATGTTGTAAGATATTTGGTAAAATTAACAAAAAATAAGAAGAATTTAGTGAAATTGATTAACGAAAAAAATCATGATGAAGAAAGTCCATTTTATATTGCATGTGAAAAAGGTCATATCTATATTGTTAAATTTTTGATAAAAATATATATGGATATTAACGATGATGTAGAAACATTAAATGTGATTAATGCCACAGAAAAAAATGGTTATACGCCACTAAATGTAGCATGTTGGGGAAATCGCACTGATATTGTAAAATATTTACTAAGTTTACCAAATATCACCACACTCAATAGACAAAATATTTATGATTATACCCCATTATATTATGCATGTCGTAGAAATAATATGAATATTGTTAAAGAATTATTGAAACAGAAAGATATAATCGTACAACAATATTTAGACAATTCATATAATTTGAACCCAGAAACAAGAAAATTAATCATTGAATATAAAGAAAATCCGAATAAAATAAGACGACAATTAATTTTGGAAGATAACATAGATATATATCGTTTGATTATATTCATGTGTGATGACTATTTCGAATTAAATCATAATACTAAAAACACTAAAGGATTAAATTTTTTTAAAATAGCCAAACAATTACCTTTAGAATTACAAATGATGTTGATACACAGAATGTCAGAATCATCAATGAATAACATATCGGGAAAAATATTTAATGACAATTTAAAAAATTTTGTAACAAAGTATATGATGAACAACGTTAGATTATAAAAAAGTTGAAATATATAATGCACCGTCAAGCATATATTTATTAGATTACTATAAAACTCTTTTGAAAAAATCGCGTCATATTAATACAAAAATGACAAATACCGATATTGACACTTGTTACAACAACATCATGAAGGATTTTGAATTTATAATAGTTAGGATAGTTTTTTAATTTATCAATGATATCGATTATTATATCAATTATCAAAAAAAATATAAAAATTGATTTATTTATAAATAATAATTATAATTAATTTGATAATCGAATCAATTATAACAAATGTATGAATTACACGAATTATGTGAAAAAGGTGATTTGAAATCAATAAAGAAATATTTATTAGATATAAATTTTGATTGTAATTATTTGAATGAAAAAGATAAGAATGGAATTACACCATTTCATGTTGCTTGTGTTTATGAACACACACAAGTAGTAAAATACTTAATATCAGTTCCAGGTTTCAATAGTTTAAATACACGCACAAATCATAGTTATACACCTTGTGATTTTGCTAATATTCATTGTAAGATCGACGTAATGAAAGAACTATTAAAACAAAAAGATATCCAAGCTTCACAAAAGCTATCAGAATATTATCCCGTTGTTATTGGCACTAAAGAGAATAGAAAAATAATGAATGAATTAATTGAATCATATACAAACGATCCAATAATAACAAGAATGAAACTTATATTTGAAGAAAAAATGATTATATATCGTCTAATTATATTTATGTGCGACGGTTATTATGAACTAAATTGTAATTCTGAGAATAACAAAGGAACCAGATTTTTTAAAATAATTCAACAATTACCATTGGAATTACAAATGATATTGATACATAGAATGTCAAAATCATCAAAAAATAACATATCAGGGAAAATATTTAATGATGGTTTACAAGAATTTATTTCAAAATATGTTACGAACGAAATATAGTATATTAAAATTTGATTTATTTATTATGCTGAATAGAATAATAAATATTTTGAAATAAACACAACTACATAATATAAAAATACATACTGCTTATAAAGATGCTTCTTAAATTTATAGATCGTTTATCAATGACACAATTTTGTGGTGGTTTGGCATGTATTTCTCTAGTTGGTGCAATGTGGGGACAGAGTGTGTCATATCAAGACAGACAATATAACAACCCTGTATTTAGTGAACTTATCAAAGAAGGAAAAATCGATAGTACAGTAGTAACTTATTATAAAATTCAATCCGATGATATTAATAATCATAAACTTCAACAAAAACGTAGAGAAGAACGAACAAAAATATGGGAAAAATCTGATGGTAAAAAAATTCGCGATTAATCATCATATACAAAATAAAAAAAAATGATATTTCAAATATGTTAGATCATACCATCGATAAATTTCATTATTCAACTAATAACCCAAGAAACGAAAAAGAAGTTTTGACGGCTTATATAACTATAGCTGTAGAGGAAGATAACATGACTTATGTTTTACATAATTGGATTGATATTACTCAATTAACTGTCAATACAATCATTCTCCTTATTACGATAATGATAGCTGTGTATGACAATGTACAGCAGTACTACTCATGTAAATACATATACCGGGTTCTGTTTATTATAACCATATTATCTAAAATCGTAATATACGGTTATGAGATCGGTATCAATAACTACAAAAAGGATCACCTTAACATCATTGTTCTTTTTTTAATACTAGTTTTTCATACAATGAATCATTTTATAAATAAAATTATTATTAATAAATATCCTTATAAATCTAAGATGTATAAGGATCAAACTTGTTGTGCAATATGCAGAGATGATTATAAAGTAGGCGATGAATTGGCTGTTTTTAGATGCGGACATGATTTTCATTATATGGATAATTGCAATGGAATAATAGAGTTAACGAAAATTGATAATTTGGAAATAGTGAAATGTCCTCTGTGTCAACGTTGAATCATTAAATAAAATTGAATAAAATAATTGTTCGTATCATATATAACAAATCGCAAATTAAACAGCAATAACTGGTAACTGGTAACTAGTAACCCACAATTCGTAATCTGTGATTTCAAAAGAAAAACGCAAAATGTACATCACTGAGTATATCAAGAAAAAGAAGCAAGATCCAAAAATTGCGAGGATGATCGACAAGATATATTTTTTCGCAGGGGTCCTTAATCTCCTTGTGACAGAATACATTGTGATTGCCTACCCAGAATACTTTTGGTATTGGTTCCTTCTGATTATCCCATTTCTTATCCTGAAGAGATACACAGATTACAAATCGAACAATTGGTTGTATTTTTTGCTGGATTTTTGTTACTTTGCAAACATTCTATGCTTTGCCCAGATTTTTATGATCGCCTGTGGTAACGATTTGAGTGCATATGGCAAACTATTTTTCCAAATTAATTTCATGTTCACAAACGGACCGTTGGCTTGGGCTATTGTCACATGGCGCAATAGTTTTGTGTTCCATTCAGTCGACAAAATTACTTCAGTTTACATCCATTTGTTTCCTGCGTTTCTTCTGTTCTGTACGAGATGGTATGGCAATTACGAAGTGGACTTTAGCATGGATATGATTCCCACACTGAGTTGGTGTATCACACTATATTGTATGTGGCAAGTATGTTACATTTTGAAAACGGAATATTTTGACAAGGACAAATTGGACAATGACTGTACGATTCAAACAAGTTTGCGTTGGATGTCAAGTGATACAAAAAATTCGATGCACAAATTTATCTTGAGAATTCTACGCAAGGTTAGAATTATGGGACCAACGGAAGAATTTGATGCGACAACAAAGAAAACGAAATTTATTTTTGTACTATCCCAATTTCTATTTACGCTTCTAACATTCATTCCTGTGCCTTTTATGTTCCAATCATTCATACTAAACTGTTTGTTCCTCGTTTTCCTGCTATCAATTGCGATTTACAATGGAGGGAACTATTACATCGAAGTATTCAGTTCTAGATATGAACATTCTAAAGACAAAACAGTTAGTAAAAAAGAATAATTTAATTTTTTTATTTTTTTATTTTTTTATTTTTTTGTTTTTTTGTATTCTTCAATTAAATTACGTAGTTCCTTTCTCTCTTCTGGTGATGTGCGACTGAAACATTCATATTTATCTTTAACAATGATATTTTTTTGTTCCAGTAACAGTCTCACAATATCGATATAATGCCAATAATACGCGGCTGATAATGGCGTTTGTCCGTGACTATTTTCTTCATTTAATGAATCAAATCCATCGGTCAACATGATTAATTTTGCGGTATCAATCCATCCACTCATACAAGAAACCAAAAAAGGTGTGTTTCCAAAGTTATCCTTTTCATTTAAAGAATTAAATCCATCCGTAGTCTCGTCACCTTTGGTTGAAATTAATAACTTTGGGACATCAATAACAGGACTATAACAGGCCCAATTAAAAGGTGTGTGGCCATCGTTGTCTTTTTCATTTATCGAGCTATAACCGTTGATAGAAATTAATAATTCTACAATGTCGGTATGGCCATTTCGACAAGCCATATGAAAAGGTGTGAGTCCATCATTATCTCTTTCTTTCAATGTAGATTTATCACCTTCGGAAGTAAATCCAGGTGTCGAAATAAGTAACTTTACAATATTAATATCACCACCATTACAAGCAAAATGAAAAGCGGTGGTCCCACTTGAAGTTTTATTGTTCAACGAATTAAATCCATCGGTCGATATTAATAATTTAATGATGTCAATATTTTTATCAGAACAATGATGAAGAGGTACTGTGTAAAAATTATTCGGTTCATTAACTGAATTAAATCCATCAGTTGATATCAGTATCTTAACAATGTCAACATCAGTTTTGTCACAAGCGTAAGTAGTTTTTTTACAAACACTATTCAAAGGAGTATTTCCCTCGTTATCTTTTTCATTTAACGAACTAAATCCATTAGTTGATATTAATAGTTCGACAATATCAATGTAACCACCCAAACAAGCAATGTGGAAAGGCGTTTGCCCCAGCTTATTTTTTTGGTTTAAAAAATTAACATCGAAATCAGAATTTGATAAATACTTTTTAACCAAGTTAACATCGCCTTTTCTGCACAGTTTATGTAGTTTGTACATTACGTCAATATATTAAATATGTATTTAAGTTTATTTTTATAATAAAATAGTAAGTAATGCGAGTAAGCATATTGTTAATCAATGTTTTTATTTCATACAAAAATATAAAAGTTGATTTAAAACAGTTTGAACAATATGATGAGCTCGAAGATGAGTACTTGGACATGGGTACTACGATTGCAAATAAACTTGTTAGAAAAAAATATAAAAAATATTATTAATTTATTGTTAATTTATTGTTAATTTTTCAAATAATTTTATTTGATACTTGTTCAAAATAAATATTAATCAGTCATAATAAATCATCTAGTTTAGGGAGTATGTTATTTGTCAAAATCTTGACATTGCTGTAAGGTTTACCCTTAATTATTTTTTTAATTTTTTTCATTACGTAATTTGAACAATTAGTACAGACAATGGCCAAAATGTTATTATCTAACAAAATATCTTCTTTGAATAAAACTTCTTGCTGTATAATTTCTGGCATTTTAAATTCTGATGGAGATTTATAATTTTTTAAATAGTCTTTTATTTCTTTCAGTTTTGTATCAATATTATTATCCTCTTTATTTATAATTATACTGTCTTCTGTTGGATGAACCGTCCATCCTTTATTAAATATTGCTCCATATTTATTTAATATTTTTGGATGTAATATAATAGTCGCTACACCCCATGCAACTGGCAAGTTTTTCAGATCATCAAAATAAATCAGACAATAAATATAATCTAATAGTTCCCAACCACTTAAATTTCTCATATTAGGGACATTTTTACCAGCCGTTAACTTCCCAGTTTCGAGGATTTTATAAAGATTTTTTATATTTAAAACACCATGAATAAAATAGTAATCATCAACAGATCCACCGGTAGAATTTAATGGAAGATTAAATTCAAACGCTGGAATTAATCGCGAGTTATTAATTCCACCGGTCAATGCTTTATATTTGTTTTTATATTTACGATATTTGTACTGATAGTCTTTCGTTATCGAAGATGATAAATCTGAACTCATAGTAATATATACCTCAAAAAAAATTAAATAATTAAATAAATAAAACAAAAATGATTATTCTCAATAGCTTGAATTTTTTGAGGTTATAATATTTTATATAAATCGATATTATAAATACTATGTTATACAACGAAGAATTATTGGAATTTTTAAAAAAATATTCTGATGTAGATATTGATTTCATTCGTGAGTTCATCGAAATTCAAAATGATGATCAAGAACATTATCCTCATACGATTAATCTTGAAACAGTAGCCAAGTGGTTGCATTCATCGAAGAAGGAATTAGCCAAAACAACAAAAAGATCCTATACAAAAAATATAGATTACATAGTTTTGCAGGGGGCATACCCCCCGCAAAAGACTGGTAGTGGCGGATATAACAAAGAACATATATTGCTGACATCTGATACATTTAAGATGCTTTGCATGAGATCACATACACAATTGGCAGATAAAATTCGATATTATTATATTACATTAGAAAAATTGGTTTATTTATTCAAAGACGAGATAATAAAGAATCAACAGAAACACATCGAAATATTAGAAAATAATCAAAAGAAAGAAAAATTCCCAAATGGTGGCTTGATTTACATAATACAACCACAAGACATCAGTGATTTACAATTACATAAAATTGGTAAAACTAATAATATGAACGAAAGAAAACTTGGAATTAATAATTCTCTTCCAGACAACATTAAAATATTATACACGTTAAATGTCGATGATCCGACTGCAGTAGAAACATGTATAAAAGGTATATTACATAAATACAGATATAGATCACATAAAAAGGATTATTACAAATGTTCACTATATAAAATAATAGAATCAATACAAATATGTCTCAATGCAATAAATGATACATTTTGTGATGACTGTAAAAAAATACTCACCAAAGAATTTTCGCGAAATAAATATAGCGAAGATGTCTTTGGTTTATATTTTATTCCAAGACAAATCGGTGGTAACACAAACTATTATTATAAATATTTAAAATATGTTGTAAAATATAAACAATTAACGAAAATTGAGCCTCAAAATATAAATATGTTAACTGACAACATTTGTTCGGACGATGACTTATCATCCAATTGTGTAACTTCAGAAAATATAATTATATAAAACGAGTGGAAAAATGAATAGTTATATGTTATAATAATCCTCCATTTAAATCTTAAAATTTGTTTTTAACAAGTGTATTTATAATATGAGTATTACATTGTTCATAATTGTTTTAATTATTTTAATTGTTTTAATTGTTTTGATCAACAATAAAATGAATCATGAATTGTTTACGTCATCTAACAAGAACAACGACGATAAATACAACTACATTTATCTTATCAGGCATTCAGAAAAAGTTTCAAAAGATAAATTTGGTTTAAGTCCAATCGGGGTCATGCACACTGACTGCTTAATAAATTACTTTAAAAATTTCCCTTTGGGTGCACCAAAATTTTCTATTACCAAAATATCAAACAACAAAAGACCGATTGAAACTGCAAACATTATTTCAAATAAATTAAATATAAAAAATCTCAAATTGCCAAAAGATTATGAATTAGAGCAAGATGCCAAAATAATTTTGCAAAAATTGGCTGAATATGAAAATATTTTGGTTATATGGCAACATCATTTACATATTCCTACTTTAGCCAATATATTGGGATGTCAAACATGTAATAACTGGAATAGTAATCCTATGTCAGAGACCACAGATGGAAAATTATTTAATAATACCTGGGTCATGAGATATCCCAAATTAAAATCATATTGTTTAGAAGATTTAGATCAGTATAAAGTAGAATTATTTGTTTTTGACCAGAATTTTGAAGATGAAATTTGTAAAACTGATTTTAATTATGTCTATAAAAAATATTAGAAAAAATATTAGAAAAAATATTAAAATATAAAAATTGAAAATAGTAATACGAAATTGATGTTATATAATAAATATGATGGATATGATGAATATGATTAGTACAATTAAATTAAAAACATGGATTTATTTCAAAATTTTATTCAAAAAAAATACAAGATTAATGAGGATCAATACAAAAAACTTTTTTTTGAACTAGAAAGATTTTTAGGTTTGATGCTAGAAAATAATGATATTTCACCCAATAATTTAATTGATGAGATTTGGCATGATTTCATATTGGAAACTGAACTGTATTATAATTATTGTATCAAAAAATTTGGTCGAATAGTTAATCACAGTATAATTAGAAGTAACGATTCCGATGAAGATAAACAAACAAGATTCAATAAAACGGTTTCATTATACTATGAAAAATATAATGAAATAGATGACAATTTCTGGCGCAAGGATACAATCTACAACTCGTTCGACACATCTGTTCATAATTTATCAGACAGTTTACCAGAATCAAATACATTAAATATATCTTATTTTAACATTCGAGTGATTGATTTATTTGGAAGAAAACGTGATGTTGAAGTACACGATAATATGATGATAGGTGAGTTAAAAAAGCAATTAAATATTTTTGGTAGAAAATTTTTAAGATACAACGGAATCACATTGAATGATGAGCAAACAATTAAATCATACGGAATTAATCAGGATGTAATTTTAAAAGTTGACTCAAAGGGTAAATGTTAATGACTTATGTTTAATATTAAAAACTGAAGATAAATAATACCGACAGCGACAGCGATCCTAATAAGAAAATAAAAGTTAATTAAATATTTAATTTATTTATTAAATGTCGATAGTATAAAATTTATTTAGTTTATTAATATTTGTCACATTATCATTTTCAATAACAGATTCATAAATTTCATAACTGTGAGTATTATAATCATAAGCATAAACATCCGGACAAACTAAGCATAACCAATCAATAATATTTTTGGAACTATTATTACAACTCGTTATGAAAGCTTCATGATTTTGTGCAAATATATTAATTTTATTTCCTTCTTTAATTGATTTTTCATATAAATATTTAGCAGAACTGATATTATCATTTTCACAACATGATCTAAATGGTTCTTCGTTATTATAGTGTAAATCAATCGGTTTATGTTCTTCTATCGACCAATTACACATCAAATCAATGATTTTTTTTAATACATTACAACAATCAGGTAATTTACATAATTCATTGAAACTATTTTGTAAATCAATTTCATTTTTCATTGAATTATATAATAATATAATGGTATCCCTTATTTTTTCATCAAATTTATGATATACACAAGAATGACAACATGCTACAAAAATTAAATTTATATCAAGATTATGACCAAAAATTTGTTCTTGATATGCTTGATTACTTAAAAAATCTTGATTAATTTGTTTGTTTCGTGAATAAATAGTTGTTAAATATCCAGCAAAAGAAATATAACCATAATTAAACGATTTAATCAGTAATTCATAAAAATTGTCATTAATAAATTTATTTTGTTCATCGGTGAATTCTTCTTCATGATAAAACATAATATCGCTATAGAAATAAATAACTTTTGAATCAATGGTGTTACTCATATTAAACTTAATTGTATAACATGTAACAAACAATAAATATATCGTAGTAAAATAAATCAATTTTTATTTATTGTTGAAGCTCAAGGAAAATAACTAAACGTAATAAAATTTTAATTATATATTGTATTTGTATATGAATGATATGACAGAGTATCAGTGTAAATATTTAAAATACAAAACAAAATATATAAATTTATGTCAAATAGGAGGTATGGCTCATTATATATTACTCGATGGTACTTCTTCTTCAGGAAAAACATCAATTTGTGATTTTTATGAAGAGAAAAAATATGTACGTATATCGATAGATGATTTTCTGGACAAAAAATTTAATCGAATGTATAGTGAATTACCGAATGAATATACTAATATCATGAAAATTATTGCAAAAGATATGGTTCATGAAGCAGAAAAATACGATAAAGTAATATTCGATGTTGTTGACCAAAATATAATAGAACAAGCCAAAACAATAAATGGTAAAAATATATATGTTATTGTTGTTTATGCATCATTGGAGGATTTAGTTAGAAATATTGATTCAAGAAGAAAAAAGATGGACCCAAGAGGAATATTTGTATTTGATCAATTTGTGGAGAGATATGTAAAAACTGATGATAAAACGGATATGATAGTTAATAGAAAGAAATTTATTAAAAAACTCGAAGAAAGAATGAAGTATGAATTTAATAATGAAGAAGAGTTAGAAAGATATGCTATTAATCTATTCAAAAGGATGGATATAGATGACGATGAAGATTATTATGTGGAGTTACGTGATAATTATTATGCTGATTACATAATAAATACATCAGGTAAAAACAAACAAGAAATATATAATGAGTTAAAAAATAAAACAGAATTATTCGATGATGATTGATTTATACATCATCGGGTCACAACAATAAATAAATAAATAAATTAAATAAATAAATAAATAAAATTAAATCAAACAGTTTATTGATAAACACCGCTGAATAAGATTAGACCAGATTTGTGAACAATATGGTAAGAAAATGGGTGATCGGCAACGAAGTCATATATTTTTTTAGGAGGTAACCGAGCAGATTGCAGGCAAAATCCTACAATTGCAGTTGCCGCAGCCGCCTCCGTTCCATCTTCATGAACGATAATTTTACATTTTTGTTTGATAACTGATACAGCTTGTTCATCAAATCTTGGGATCATATCATCTGCGTGCATATATTTAAACAATTGTTTTACACCATTCTGCTTGAAAAATGGAACTAAGTCAAGTTCTGTTTCTTGTTCAAATTTGGGTATTTCCACGTTAACACAACATCCTTGCATACTACCCAATAAATCAGACATCTTTTCATGATTGAAAATAGGTGGTACCTCATTTTTATCGTTATTAAGAACAACAACCATACTAATATCATTGTTTTGATAGGGCAGACTAATGGCTTGGTATTCGTTATTTTCAAAGTATCTGAAGTATTTCTCACTATGTCTCATCATCGAAACAATGGCCGGTGCGTGTTTTCTAAGTCCGTAAAATGGTTTAGGTCTTGTCCAATATTTGTCAAATTTAGTTGCCCATTCTGATTTAAAATAAATGGTATTCAACAAAACCAAAAATGTCTTTTCGTTGACATCTGATTCCGACAAGATTTTTTTAATTAACCCGTTGGTATTTTGAGAGACAATATCATTTACTTTATTAACTAACGCACTAATTTCATCTTGATTAAAGTAAAAATGTTCGCCTAATTTTTTGGCTTCTTGCAAATATGTTTCCATAACAGGAATTTCTTTTTTTGTCATAATAACATTGCTCGTTTTAACAAACCCCGATTGGTTCAAAACATCTGTGATTTCTACAATTTTTGTAAATAGTTTATGTTTATCACTGATCGATAAGTTTGACATAATTTCGTTCAATGTCTCATCGGTCAGACCAATCAGTAGCATAGAAAGGGCCGAAATTAAACTGAAAGACGAAAATACAACGGGATCGCTTTCTGCATTTGGGTTAGCGGTTAACATCATTTTTTCTTGCAAATTGTTATTAACGACGTTAAGTTCGCTACTAGATTCTTGTTGTTTGTTTATAAATTGCTTTTGTTGAAATTGATCATTGACCACGGGAACACCAGTTTTCTTGCCAAATAGAGAGTTGTATAAATATGACATGTTATTTTAAAATATAAAATGTTATCGGAATATATGATTATGGTCAATAATTAACAATTATAACAGAATATGTAAATTTCATTTTTTATTCAATTCAAATTATCCAATCAGATTACGCTTGTGAATTTTATGTTTTTGTAAGTGATGGTACTGTTATTAATCATAGCATAAGTGCTTCACTACCCAATGGTAGTTCTGGAATTATTTTAACAGAAGTTGGAAAGAATGAAGTATATTTATATAAGTTTTCCATTAATGTCGTTGGCGTTGGATTTAACGATGTCACAAAATATAATTTCTCTTCAATAAAAATAACGATGGTAAATACATAAAAATATAATTTTAATAATTGTGATTTCATATACAATAATATAAATAATTGTATAAAACAATGTCATAGATTAATAGTGTTTATGTTTACAAAATGAATACATAAAGGTAAGCACGCTGTTAATATACATATACATATGGATAATAATAATAATGATGAAGATGTATGCGCAATATGTCTGTCAAATGAAAATAAATTTGTTAATACAGCATGTGGTTGTTCGACAAAATATTGTGTTGACTGTATCAAACAGATTATACTTTGCTGCGTGTGTAATCTAAGTCAGGAAATGTTAGATAAAGCTGAAGATGGAGGGATTAATTTAGATTATCTTCGGATGATGAAGGGCGATATCGATGATACAGATATTATGGATATTTTAAGATAAATTAATTTATTTGGATAATTCACTCACATGATGCGCAGACAGTAATGAAGTTGTCGTTGGTGTAGGATATGTTCCATTTTTCTCTTCATCACTTAAATTTTTTTCAGAAATTGATTTATCCATATTACAAAATGATACAACGAAAGTATTCAAAATGGTAAAAATGTAAGAAACATAGAAAGCAATATAGACGTGATAAACATCTGGACATCGTTTATTATTATCAGAAAGGATTATTCCTCCATAGACGCAGTACAGGCCGTTGCACATTATATACAGAAACGTAACAAATAAATTGGTAATAGCTGTTTGACTGTGAAAGAAAAATAATTGTATTATGTTAAAAAATGTTATAATTCCACCTGCAACATAAAAATAATTCCTCATGGAGAGACCAACTGAGGGATTATCACCACAATCGAACATATCGAGGAGGACACTGAAACAAAGAGTAGCAAATGCAAATGATACTAACGTCATATAGATAGACATACAGTAACCCTTTTGTTGTTTGTCAACAGTTTTAACTTCTTTTTTATGATTTTTAGTATTATTTTTATTCGCAAATGAAGTTAAATGTGTCTGAGTACCCGCATTTCGTCCTTGATACGTGTGTTGAATTGTATCATCATCACTTGCAAAAGAAATAAGTTGATTTGTATCTGGATATTTATCCATGGGTGGAGCCGATGGATATGTGTGATACGTACCTACACCATATGATTGACTTTGTTTGTGTGTCGGCTTAATACCAAAAGTCGAAATTATATCAGGATGAAGATGATTGGAAGAAATTTGTGTATATTGTTTGGTTTCTTCGTCAAAATAAAGAATATGTGACATATTTGTATGATTTCTAATTATATCGAAAATTTCAATTGTGTTTAATATTTATTAATTTTTTCAATTTTTCAAAGAATGTTATTTGGAATAATAAAGCAAATATTGGCTAAAACAAATAAACTAACGAGATTCAAAGCGAACAATAACTTGTTTTGGTTCACTGAAAATACCTGGTTTCAATTCTTCACTCATCATATCAGCAGAATTTGGAATGATACGGAATTTTTGCAATATAGCTTTAATAACGACACGTTGTTCAATCCCTGCAAACTGTTGTCCTATACATGAACGTTTTCCAATGGCGAATGGCAAATATTCATTAGTGCTCGTTTTCAACCATCTATCAGGATTCCATGTTTCTGGATTTTCATATGTCTTGGGATCATGATGCACGGACCAGATATGGTATGATATAATGCACCCTTTTGGGAACATAAATTTTTGTCCCAAACTATTGGTAAACTCAACATCTTCGTCACATGTCCTCGTCGGAACCATTGCAACGGGTGGCATTAATCTCATTGTTTCTTTAATGACATTGTTAAGTAAAGTAGTATCATTTGTCATAATTTCTTGATATAATCTTTCTTGAATATCTTGATTTTTAGCTAAATAGTGTAATATCCATCTGAAAGAAATCGATGTCGTGTCATATCCAGCGATAATAAATGTGATAATATCTCCAAAGATACTTTGTTTAGAAATATTTTCTACTTCACACATATCATGTAATGCATCGATGAAATCGTTACCAGTTCTTTTTGAAATCAAATCGTTAATATATTTTCTTAGAACGGATAGACTGTGTTTGAGTTCCCGATTGCTTTCCAGAAAAAATAGTTTGTCGTAAAATGACATCGCCAAATACACTGGATTAACAATTTCTCTCAAATAAATCTCAATGGCATGAATTAATTCTGTAACATTATCGGAACTATCAGCGTTAACATTAAGAATAGTATCTAGAAGAATTTCTAAAGTGAGTTTGCTCATTATTTTGCCGACATCAACATCTTTGTTCATTTCCTGTTCCAGAGAAACAATTAACTTTTCTGCTTGAACAACCATTTTTGGTTCATATATGTTCATTAATCTGTGTCGAGAAAGAAATGCAATAATAGATGTTTTGTGAATATGATATTCTTTACCATTTGAATTCATGATTGTATCACCGTTGAATTCAGTAATTGATTCGGCTGTTGGTGCCCTTATTTTGGGAAATTTAACATCATCATTTAAAACAAATTGAATTGTTTCTTTATCACAAATAATTATGTGAATCATCCTACCAAAATATTGCATTAGTAGCGGACCGTGTTTGGAAACTTGGTCCGTAACGTGCTTATGCATTTCTGTACTGTTTGTAATCATTGGAATAACACTAATCCACTTCATATTTGTTTTTCTTGACCAATACATTCCTCTGAGATAGAAAATAAGTGGAATAACGATCAAGCCAATCGAAATAAATGTAGAAACCAACATGATTACTGTTGTGATATAAATTGTTCATATGATAGTGGTTTTTCTTTAAAAGATTATATATTATTATAAAATCAATTTTTTAATATTTTTGATCAGATGATGTTAAAGGGTCTATTTTTTCGTATATTTTTTCGTATATTTTTTATAATTACGTCATGATTTAGTATTTAGATTTTTGATTATGTTACATTAAAACATAAATGTCTGTGTTAAATTTATTTCTAGAAATTTTTTTATTTTAATTTTTCACCCCCTCCCCCTCTCATGATTTTTACACAAATGTAATCACGCACTTAATTTTGACAAAAATATCGCGAATTATTACGAATTAATACGAATTATTGCGAATTATTTTGATTTATTTTGACTTATTTATTTAAAGATATAAATATAATTTAATACAATAACATGTCTGTTTATATTGTTAATTCAAAAGGCACAAATAATTACAAAATTGGTTATAGCAATAATATTGAATCACGGATGAAACAATTACAAACATCCAATGCATGCGAAATTATTTTAATTGAAAAATATGATTGCAAAGATGCGTGGACATTAGAAACACGCATTAAAAATCATCAAAAATTGTTTAAAAATAAACAGAAGGGAGAATGGTATGACTTAACTGAAGAAGAATTATTTAAATGTCAAGAGTTAGTAGAAGAATTAAGGAAAGAAGTTAATAAAAAGATGGAAGAAAATACATGCAAAAAATGTGGTTATTCAACATATAAAAATGATGATTTCAGAAAACATCAACATAAACATAAAATAGAAGAAAATTGTGATAAAAATAATGGAGCGCGCTATAAATGCGATAAATGTGCACGAATATTTAGTAAAAAACAAAATTACGAAATTCATATTAAGAGAAAATTTTCATGTGAATCTATTGCACCACAATTAACCGACGTTAACCAAAATTTACCAAAATCGGAAAATAGTAATCATAAATGTAATTATTGTGGTAAGGAATTTTGTAATAAGTATACATTAGAGAGACACCTTAATGACCGGTGTAAAATTAAAAAAGATGATACGAATAAGAAAGAAGAAATATTTCAGTTACTACTCAAAAAAATGGAAGATAGTAACAAAAAACAAATAGATGAATTGAAAAATGAAATTATTAAATTAAAAAAAGAAATAGCTAATAAACATAATACAACAAATACCAACAACGGCACAATGAATAACATATGTAATCAAACAAATAATACAAATAATACAAATAATCAACAGAACATTATAAAACAATTAAATATTAATTTAGTCGCTCATGGTAAAGAAGACCTTTCATTTATAACCGAAGAACGTCTCAAGACGTTATTTTACAAAGGATTTAAATCCATCGAAAATCTCACTGAAATGGTACATTTTGACAAAAATCGACCGGAAAACCATAACATATATATTAGTAATATTAAAGACACATATGTTATGAAATATGACGGCGATGATTGGAAATTAATGAATAGAGAAAATTGTTTGCATGACATGTATGAAGATAAAAGTGATTACTTAGTCGAGAAATTTGAGGAATTACAACCTAAATTAAATGAACAAACAATAAAGAGATTCGGAAATTTTCTAAATAAAAGGGATGATGATAAAATAATAGAACAAACAAAGAAGGAAATTAAATTGATTCTGTACAATAACCGCAAAATTCCCGAAGAGACAAGACGATTATTAAGATTGAATGATGATAATGTATTAGAACAATTATGTTAATTCAATTAGTAAGTAGTAATAACATGACCAAATTAAATTACCTTTGTTAATAACAAAAAGTTGAAATAATAGTTGTATTGTTTAGCATATAACATTTTGGAAATAACAGCCTATTTGATTTTTTCAAATACTTTCAGTGTTGACATTTTTTTTCCATTTTGACGTTCCATGATGGAGTGTGACGAGTATTTTAATCCCTTGTTCCCACAGAACTTCAGCAAAGACAATGAACTTTTCATTGCAAAAGATTGCGTCCACAACAGCGCAAAACTGACCCTCTTCATCATTTGGCTACTCGTTTGGATCGTAATGCTTTCCTGGGCTGGAGGCAAGATTGTCTTGGATTTCATCGATCGTCGTTTGTCGTGGAATAACAGGAGAAGTGTTTCTTTGATCACCTTCTTCATGGCTGTGTGTGAAATTTTTCTGTACTCAATTTATTTGATGGGTTTTCACAACAAGGTAAAATACTTTGTGTTGGCGATTGTTCCATTTCTTGCTCGACTTAACACCAGTGTACTTTTAAGAGCATGGTTTCAATCAATTTCTGATAGATACACTGAGAAAAGTATCCGAATCACTAAAATTGTTTTCAAGATTGCCGATAACGGAATGAATATTTTGTCCGGAGTTAGTTGCTTCGTATGCTTTCTTGTTGGACCCATGGTAGCATATCCCGACAATCCAGAACTTGTTAATTGGTTTTACATTTTCGGGATTTCTCTCAGCAGCGTGAGCGGGTTCACTTCATGCATTTTAATGATTGTTGTCGGAATAAAACTAAAGGCACTTTGTCATGTCGATAACATCATTAAGGTACAAAACAATGACCTCGAAATTTTGGGAAAGAAAATTTCATTTGTTATCTGCGTCGCCATTGGTTGCATTGGTCTTCAGTTTGGCATTATCATTATTCCTGTTTGGATGATTTGGGATCTGTACGGAGTGTTCTATTTCCACTTTACTTTGAACGAAGTCGGAATCTTTTTGAGTGCATTCCTTACAATGTTCCTTTTCACTAAGTTCGGCAGGATACTGGATGTTTCGACCAACAGCAGCGATAACTCCTCAAAACCCGAAATTGTTGATGGCGCAAAATTTTCATTCACAGTTGAAGACATGACTAATCCTGTTTCACTTGAGGAAATGTTTGAGAAAATATAAATAATTTAGATAATTAAATAATTAAATGACACACCTAGTTTAATATTATCATTTTTTTTTATCACAATACACTTTTTCAAGACCAAATAAAATTACAATAATTCCTAAAATTGAAAATATATAAATGAATCAAACATCGATTTTTTTTTAAATAAAAAAATGCATAATTTACATGTACAATACAAGAACAATACACATACCTGTACCATCCATGATAAATCTGCACTGATCTGAAAATTTTTGTCCAGACAATTCAACAGGAAGTATTATATCCACCATCCTGTTGTCTTTAAATTCAAACTGACATTTCTTGACATTGTTGATGTCAAAAGATGTCAGTTTTTTATCACTGATGACTTTGATACCTGAAGACAGTTTGCTTACATCAATGGATGAACATTCTTCATCAGTTTTTGTCATGAAATGCTTCAAAATGTTGAAGTAGTTATTACGATTGTTATCGAAAAAGAATTCTTTTGCTTCAGTGGGTTTTTTGAATTGCTTTGGGTCAAGATCCATGGTCATAATGTCAGTGTTTCTAGGTGACTGTCCATAACAAAAAAAGTTCGCCATTTTTTTCAAACAATTTAGAAAAATCAGGTGACTAAAGCAGAAGAAAAAATCCGTTAAGGGAATAAATAAGATAATTTACGTCCACAAATAGTGAATTCGACAGTTATTTTAATTGTTCAATTTTTTGACTACAACAATTAACATATTGAACCTATGCAAAAAATTGAAAAATCAATAAAACTGGCCAATCCATATCTATTGAACAATTAATCAGATTTTGCACTGAGTTTATCTCATTTAACAGCTTCACTACAAAGACAATTTCTTTGTTTGATTTTAAACATTTCAACTAAGTTTCAGAAAATTTTATAAAGTTTTTGTAATCATGGCTTATCCTATTGCTTTTGACCGTGTTAAGGATTTCATGAAGCAGAGATTTGAGAGCCAAGAAAGAAAAGTCAAGGAGTTAAAATATGAAGATGAAAGAAACCCATGCGATTGCCCCACACAGAGAAGGAAAAATCCGATGTTTTGCAAGCCGGGATGTTTGTGTGACAGGATGTTGATAGAATCATACAAGATGCAGGATTTTTGGGATGATCTGAATTTTGTCTCTATAGTTGGGACGTATCCAAAAATGGATTGCAAATCGGTGGAGAAAGTCATTGGATTCATCAAGTTGTCACAGCTTTCGGCGAATGACGAGACTGAGGTTTCCAACTGGGTCAAAAAATTTTCGTATTAATTATCCCAACGTATTGTTGAGAGACTCTATCATAATTACGACGATTTTAGTGTTTTTGTTTATTTTTATCTAGTTTTTTGTTTAAATTAAATGGGAAAAATAAGAGACGACAATACGGGATGTTTATTCAGTATATTATATTTTCCAGAAAAATTGAAAAACATAATTTATTGAATAATCTAATCAAAAATCATCAATTCAAACTTCTCCAAGAAATCATTCTTTTGTTTCAAAGACAATGACCAAGTGTCTAAGAACAGTGAAAGTCGAGTTGTTTGAGTGTTTGAGAAATAAAGAAGATCTAGAAGAGTTTGCAGAATATGCATGGGAAAAATTGAAGAATGTTAATAGAAAGAATGTTTTGTACTTTGTGAATTCTTCACCTGGTTTTCATCTGAGGGATATTTTTTACGAGAACTTTGGCTACAGTTATTCGAGAACACTCGATGAAAATTGGAAATATGTGGAAAAAGTTGGTTGCGGATGTTGTAATCATTGCAAACATGTTACATTTGTGACAAAATACAACACTCCCAGTAGATACAGATCGCATTAATAAATCTAACTATTTTTTTTATTTTTTTATTTTTTTATTTTTTTAATAAATAAAAGTTTGTCCACGTTGAGAATTATTCAAGATGGTACACAGCAACAATGGAAAATGGCGCATCGTGAAGTTGAGGAATTGGAATGTGAGTGTTCTTAGAGAGAACACAATCTGCCTCAATTCTTTCAAAATCATTGAATCCGTTCTTGTAACGAACAGTTGATTGATACTTTCCTTGTTGAGAAGTGACCAGTTTGAAATACTCTTCAAACAAACCCTGATGAACCAGATAAGTTCTACGATGCCCATTCCAGGGTGATTGAATGAAATACCACTTGTAACCTGCCTGTTGTTTAGCATAAAGATCAGACTGAACATGCACGTTCGGGTGATCAATCACGTAAACACCAACAACAGAAATGACAGATGGAGTGTTCATGACATGAACGATTGGAATCACCGATTCATGACCACTCAGAACATACTTTTCGTATTCAAAATGTGACTCGTCATCGCGATGACGCACAAATGGAATAAGTGTGTTCGACGATGCTGGAACGATTTCAAAATTATTCTTGAAATCATCTTCTGGCATGAGATAAGTTTTCTTGTAATCATGTGATTGAACAAAGATCCACTTTTTGGATGACATTTCCATCATGGTTGGACGAGCAGACATATTTGTTGATATATTTGTTGATATTAAAATGCAAAAGATTGGTTTGTTGACAAATTGAAAAAACCAAAAACGGAAACCGTTGAGTATAGTGATCAAAAAGATATGGATTGCACAGTATATGTCATATATCAATTTTTTGTATGTAACATGCTAAGAATAATTATAAAGGCGATTCGTTTAATAAATTAATAATACCTCTATCAACAATGTTCATTGTATAATTTTTATCGTATTTGTTATACTTTCCATAAAATCTCACAATGATATTATCAATATTTGATTTATTGTACACATATCTTTCAGCAAAAACGTTGTCAGAGAATTTTCTAGTAGTAATTAATTTTTTTACATCATCGCGTGTATAGTTAAAATTTAGCCAAGATATAACATAATCATTTACTTCCATGAGTGTTTTAATCTTACATGTCATGCTCTCTGCAACTCTACCTTCAGGACAAAAATATGTATCTTTATTATTTCTTATCAATAATACATCATGATCTAATTTCTTGCTTGTTATTGAAATAAGCTCAGAATTTTCAACAAGAGTAAATACATTAATATATGATGACTTGTATAAATAATCAGTGATTCGCCTTGATTTTGCATCAAAAGTTTTAATAATATTACTTTTTATTTGTATTTTACCATAAAAATACAAATATAAAAATATATAATGAATTAAACCACATCGCGTATAACTCATATAAGGTGAATGTACATAATCTGGAGAGTTAGATATATTTGGTTGAATTAATCTATACACATCATTAAGCGTATAAATTGTTCCATTGTGTTTAAACAACAATACATCAATATTATCTGAAGTTTTAATGTCCTGGCATTTATAATAATCTTTCACACCATTACGATTAATTATTAAATGATCCACATTGGTTTCATTAAGGATCTTTTCATTGGATTTTTCACAATAAAATATAACATTTATTTGTCCATGAATTTCCTTCAAGATATCAAAATTACTAAAACGAATGATTGAACTTCCGTCAAGTATTTGCGAATTATTCCACTTTTCCTGTAGGAATATATCACTATTATTATTCACTTCATGTTTCAACTTGAACAAAAAAATTTTTCCACACTGAGATACAGAATGAAGGTTTTTTCCATATAAGTGCGATTCAATTTCCGATTTATTTTGTGTTATATGAAATGTTAAAATTGTTCCATCTTGAAATTTATACATTTATTGAAGCTAAAAATAATGATAATAATACTTAAAAAGAATTACTCTCGATGAATACAATAAAATATATTAGTCAATTTTTTTAATACTGATTAATTTTGTCAAACTTCCATACAAAAAATTGATTATAATAAATGTTTATTCAATTCATTTATTTCATTTATTTCAATATCATATTATCCTTTCTTCATAACTCTTTGAAGATTTTAAGCTTTTGAATCATTTATCTTGATAAAAGAGATGTCTCGCAACGTGAAAAGTGTTAAAGGACAAAACTGTGCCGTCAAGACCATTATCAAAAGGAACCAAATTTTTGACCACACTTGGGATTCCAGCTCATTTTGTAGCGCGACAGCAACTCACGGCAGTTCATGTGGTTGTGGAAAAAACTTCCCTGTGAAGTACTTTATGAGGGAGTGGGAAAGTGTCGAGATGAGAAAGAAATATTGTGAACGCATTGCGGTTGGAAAGTGTTCATTGGGACACTTCCACTTTTTTGGACCGACTTGTCAAGACTTAGATGAAGATGAAGATGAATTTGGACAGACTGGAATCAAAATTGTCAAAATCGAGAGTTTGTCCGAGGAACTACAGACAGCCATCAAGATTAGGGAAAAATATCCCAACGATATTCCCTTTTTCTAAGTTTTTGAGTTTTTAATTTTTTGTATTTTATTATTAGCATGATTTTTAACATGGATGTATAGACATCTAAATAACAATTTGTTGTATTCGTTAATTAGATGTATATTTTCTTGATTTAATTCAGCGAACTTGTAGCTTCCATTTTTTATTGACGAAACAAATATTGAATATGTATTACAGTTTTACTTTAGCACAACCATCTCGCACATTAATTATTTCTTTATTATCATTTGAAAAATATTTATTGATGCACATATTTTCTAATTTTCTGTATGCGTCGTCTATGTATATAATAGTGCCTTGCTTAGATAAGTATTTTTTTGACCAATAAATGGGTAATATTCTTCCTGGACATTCATTATTAAAACCAGTTGGACCATCAATAAGTATTATATCAAAAGGTCCTAACTCAAGTAAGCTATTTGGAATTTTTATGTTGTTAATTTCGTTATCCGTCATAGCGAAACTACTTTTGACTTTTGTCGGATAATCATAATGGATAACATATTTTTGATCGATATTTTTATTTAAGTCAATATATTTAATATCGTGCTCAACAAAATATGTATTGAAATTCGTTAGATTATGCCATAATTCTGAATCATAACCTAAACCGAATACTAACATTTTTTTACCGGGAGCTATTAAAGAAATTTCTTTAATGATCGACAGATGCATTTGAATATTTTTATTGTGGAATTTTGTAACAATATCCATTGCGTATATTTATATGTCATCAACAAAAAAATATTGTAATGGGACGATAAAAACTAAACTAAATACTAAAAATACTAAAAATATTAATATAATTTTCATACACAAACAAACTACTAATATGGAATCAAATAAATTTTTTTACAAACTCTTTTAGACCATCGTCAAAAACTTTTCCATTAATATTATTCATCGATGAATTTGCCATTGTATATATTATTTTAGTTTGTAATTCCAAAGGTAATCGCATCATAATATTGAAAAATTGACTAGCTTTTTTATTTTCCACATCGTTTGTAAATTCCAGAAAACCGTCACATAAAAATATAACTAAACGATAAATATTTAAATACTCACCCAGAATAAGTTGTTGTCTTGTTGTGACTGGATCACTTTTGTATTGTTTAATTAATTTTTTAATTTTATTTTTATTTTCAGATGAGTAGTAAAGAGTTATATCACCAGATATATCTATATCCTTGCGTTTCAGTAATTCTTTAATAATATCAATGTTACCCTTAGTGCGAGCCCAGATGAACGGAGTTTTTCCACTAAAACCATTATGGTTCAATGTAGTCAAATTTTCGAGCGTTAACAAATGTGTTACAATATTAGTATAATTATGAGCACAAGCAACCAATAATGGTGTATTTCCATATTCGGCTTCATCATTCAATGATGTAAACTCAGGAAGCGTTGTTAAATATTTAACGATATCATAATGACCGTAATAACACGCTAAATGGAATAATGTACATTCATAATTATTTTTATCATTTATTTTACTGAAACCATTTTCAGTAAAATATTTTTTAATTAATTCAAGATTCCAATCATTAGAAAGCTCGTGGTAATCATACATAATTATGATCTTTACATTAATTTAAATTATTTTTTTATAATTCATTATATTTCAATTTTTAATATAAAAAAAATACAATAAATAAATAAAACAAATATGGAATGATACAATAGACGTGACTTATCAATTACATAATTATCTATTTATAGAATTAATAATTTTAGAAAATGTATGATTTTTGGCATGAGACATAATTAAATTAATGGTTTCGACAACTTTATTATAAATATCAGAATTTAGTTTATCATTTTTTTTTTTAATAATACCATTATTTTCTATTGTAATACTCGTGGATTCAATGCCATTTACAATAACACTTAAATACATATAAGGATCGGAACCAGTGTCATATTGAATAACAATATAATCATTTTGTCTTGAACACTTAGAAGCAAAAAAAGTGTTCCTACTATTATTTTCACATTTCCAAATTGATTTATCATTAATATTTTTAATAATTTTATTTAAAAATATGTCATGGTTTTCTCTATTTTTCTTCTTTTTATTTTCAATATCAGATTTATCAATTAAACTATTAACATATGAATCAGCTTCATTGCTATTTAATGGGATCAAATTATTGGTATTTTGATCATAAATATATAAATCACTAACACCAAAAGGTTCATGCATTTCAATTTCATAAAGATCTGTATCATAATAATTATTGCTTTTAATTGCCAAAATAAAACCAGGATATAATTTTAGTTCATTTAAATAAAAATATAGATCAGTTCCTTTTCGTGCCTCTTCTTCGGTTAAATACATATTATCATTTAAATAAGCATGAAGTCCTTTGGTAAAGAAATTTATACCTTCACCGCCCTGACGAGCTCCTTCGCTAAATTCCTTAGCGATGGTAATATTGGGTGTAAAACTTATAGTAACATTTTTATCAGTTTGTCTAGCGAGGAAACTATCTACATAAATAGGCACAGTATAATTTATAATTTTGGGATACCATATTTTAATTTGATCTACAATGTCTTCATTTGGAAATCTACCATTCATACCATGTTGTTTAATAAAATCAAAATAAAATGTACTGGTACCATGAAATAATATATTTGATTTATCTACACCACCGGATTGATTATGAAAATTATTATATTTCAGATCTAAATATAATTGTTTGTATAATTTATATTGTTTGAGATAGTAACTCATAAAAAATAAGTATCAATAAGATTACAATATAAAATAATAAATTCATTTCTGTACTAATCTCACTTTATGTCGTTCATTATATTAATCGATATTTGGGACAATAAAGGAATAATAAGTTTGCATGGAGGAATATATTATTTACCTTTATAAAAATAAACAAAACAAATATCTACAAATATAACGAGTAATAAGTTGATATTAAATAAATGACGTTTATCAATAAATGAAAACGATTACACACCTATCGATTTCAATTTATGATTTACATTAAACCAATCAATCATTGAAAAACGTGAAGAATTGAATGCTATGTAAAAAATTTAAAAATTGAAACAAATAACACTTGTTCAAATCATAATTAATAATTAGAGTAAATTTTTTTAATATACAGTTTTATTTAGAATAATAGATGCCTCACCTAAAAAACATAATATATATTGCATTTGTATTTGTATTTTTATTTTGTACACTCGCTTGTAATTGTCAGGAAGAATTAAATCCAAACTGTGAAACGTTGGGACTAACTGATTATTGTTATTGTAATAATGATACAGCGTGTTCTAATGAACAAATTTCATGTTTGTATAGGCCATGTCGTATTTTTTGTAATGGTGAAAACTCATGTCAAAATTTGACCGTTTACATTGAAGAACATATTGGTTTTGTATTAGGTTGTAATGGATTGAATGCATGCCTTGGTATTTGGGTTTTGGGTCCGATGTTTGATAATAAACCGTGCCCTAATAATTCAACAGAACCGGAACCAACACAAATTCCTATCGATCCGACAAATCCGACAGAACCAACTGACAGACTATCGACTGGCGTAACTCTAGGAATATTTTTTGGCGTTATCAGTATTGTAATACTTTTTATTGTCGGCATATTTATTTACAAACATGTTTTTACGAATAATGTAAATACAGATGATAGAATTAGAATGATTTAATAATTTTAATAGAAAAATTGATTTATTAATAAATTGATGGTATTATTTTTTACAAGAAATCAAACATATCAAATCAAAATGAATCGGATTGAATATGAAAATAAATTAAAACAACTGATAGAAAGTTATGGCAAAACCTGCAAAGTGTACGACAGTCAAGAAATTCCACAAAAACGTAGATGTATATGCATATTACCAACAGAACCAGAAATTTATTCAGAAAAAGGTACCTTTATGATTCAAACATATATTAACGAACAACGAGGAGAAAACATAATAGATTCATTGGAAGTAGAATATGAATATGGCGATGGAAACGTAGAGCATCATATCGATTTTTATCAACGATTTAATAATCTAAAACATTATATCAATGAAGATCAATTACATGAAATTATTAATATGACGTTAAAAGAAATAGAACAAGTTTTGATATTCATAAAAATATTTGATCCTGATAAAAAAGTTTAATGGCTTGGCATTATTACTTGAATCGATTTTTAGAAGATAACCTAATTGATTCTATATAATAACAGAAAGATTCCAGAAGAAACGAGACGACTATTAAGATTAAATAATGACAATGTCGTTGAACAATTATCCTTTTGAGATAGTTCCATCCTATATAACGTTTAATTTGTGCAACATATATATAATGTCTTTCTCCTACGTCGGACAGTATGTCAGTAAAGCTGGAACATCGTGTCATTTGTTTTGCTTTACACTTCAGAATTTAGAAATGAAGCCAATTGGAAACCTCACGATATGACTTTCCAAAAGTTACTTTTGTGTTGGTTGACTGTTTGCATATATTGCATTGGTAAACTACTTGTTTTGTTTGTCATTCAACATCAGCATCATCGCTAAAAGTGATTTGTTTATTTTCATTATATTTTCCATATTTTGATATCCACACAATATGATGGGAGGTGTTAGGCTTACAATTTCCATTTGATATAACAAGTAAGATATTTTTTTATTAATTTTAGTTTAGGAATACCCGTTCGCGTATCATGTGGTTTAGTATCTTGGGTATATTCATTTGAGGACACAATAAAATAAATGTTAAAAGGTGGAAATTAATGGACAAACTCCCTACACAAACTGTGTAACAATCATAGTGCAACATTAAAATAAATTAAATTGTTAGTCGAGTATGATGCGAACATTGATGCCATTGATAAGTTTGGATACAACCGTTTATTTTACGCAAAGAAAAGGAAAAATAGGAATGCAGTAGAGTTACTAATTAGAGAGGGAGCAAATAAAGAATATGTATCAGATCCAAGTTTCAACATCACTCAACTAAAAAATAGAAGATGTAGTATGTCAGGATTTACAGTAATACATGTTGCTTGTTGGAAAGGACATTTACATATTTTACAATTTTTTCAGTCAGTTGTCAATTTGGTCGTTTGAATGTAATACAATTTTTATTGTCAATACAAAATTTCAATATAAATTATCAAATAAATGAAAAAGATATTTATGGAGATTCAATTTTTGGTTAAGCGTGTTATGGAGGAAATGTTGAGATAGTAAAATTATTGTTACATCCTAATTTTGGTGTGAATTGTTTGCATGAAAGGGACGTGTTTGGTGAAACTCCATTTTATAAGGCATGTCGCGAAGGAAATATAGATGTTGTATGTTTTTTAATATCAAATTCATATTTCAATGACAAATCAAAAACACTCCAATCATATATTGATGAAAAAGCAGATGATGGTACAACACCATTTAAAATTGCATGTTATAAAGGGCATGTTGGTGTTGTAAAAGAATTGCTAAAATACGAAGACATGATATCTTTGTGCAAGACGAAAATCGATGACCTCTCACCCGAAGTAAAAAATGAAATAACGCAATTAATCAATTCACATAGACAAAACCGTTATAATTATTACGAATCTTTAAATATGGTTGTAAATGACTGTTATTAACTGATTATTAAATCACAAAATAAAATAGCTGGGTCAAATATGGAAAAAATATAATGATTCATAAATTGATTATAAGTTAATCTTGATCTTTATTTATTCCAATAATAAATAAATATTTTACTAATTAAAAATTGTATCAGTAAAATATATCGATTATAGTAAATATGTTTAGTTTGCGAGATATATTTTGTGAACAATTAAAAAAATTATATCCTAATAATTTTGCATTAAAAAATTTATCAATTATCAATATAAAAAAAAATAATTTAGATAATGATGAGTACATTTGCACCGGATGTGTATATTATACAATTAATAAACAAAAGTTATACCCATCCAACGATCTTAAATGTATTAACGACAAAAATAAAAATAATGATTTATTCATGTGGAACAATTGGGTTGGTGCTAAAACTCCAAGACCAATAATTCATGCTTTATATTTTGATTCGAATCTAACAAACAAAATAATATTCGTAATAGATGAATTATCAGTATGCAACAGTTTTCCTTTTGAGGATGCAAGATTATACAGACAAAATAATAATTATTATTTATATAATAAGCAAGCAACCGAACTTTACAACATAAATTCTTTCATAAATTTTATTCGCGATAATAAATACACAAACATTAAAAAAATATCAATACCAGCCGATGAAAGTTATTCTTGTGAATTAAAATTTCATAGAAATGACATAAATCTAGCATTATTTATGATAAACGATGATCTTAATAATTTAAAAATATTGTACTTAAACTGGTTCATAAAATGGACAAGTAATGAAGATTTATTCGATTATACAACAAAAACGTTAATTTGCACAAAAGGACAATGCAATAAAGTAATGGAAGACAACATATTATTAGGAACAGAAATAAATTATGAAAAATCTAAATTATCGTGCAGTCTACAAAATTATTCAATGACAACACATCCGATAACATTAAATACTGATCAAATTAAAGGGTTATCATTTTCATTTGGCACTCCTTTTTTTAGAATAAACAATAACACATTATATGCACTAGGTCATTCGAAAATAAGCACACTATATGATGAATCGTACATAAAAATGGCATACAGTTACATCAATCTAAATGACCAAGATAAAATTTCTCTAGAATTAAAGGATTTAATAAACAAAATTTTATCTAACATACCAATCAATAAAACTATTAAAACAGATTTTTTTATTAATGAAACGTCATTAAGTGATCAAAAACAACATCAATATGTTTTATATAAATATATCGAAACACATAACATTAATGACATTAATCTACATAAATTTAAGGATTACTTTGACGGCGAAATAGCTGATTCAGATTATGACACAAATAATTTATTACCCATTTATAAATTTTCTATACGAATAATGAATGATCCTGAATATTTAACACACAGAGGCACTAATTATGTATCAAAATTAGATTTTTGTTTTGGATATCATTATTTGATATATTTCATTAAATGTAAAATTGATAACGAAAATAGATCAACATTCTATATATCAGATTCATTTATTTACGATAAAAAAACATCTTGCGGATTATTCGATAAAAAATTTGCATTATATTTTCCTATCGGTATAACAACAAATGGAAATAACAAATTAAGGACATCGATAGGTGTAGGTGATTACGATACTATTATAGTCGATTATGACATCAATGAATTTGACTCATTATGTAAATATGATATAACTAAACCGTTAATAAATTACAATTTGTTGATAATATCTCCTGAAAATATCTATCCATATCAACATAAGTGTATATACCAATCAAATGTAGGACAACATTTATCAGATCAAATAGGAGGTAATAATTATTACAAAAAATATAATAAATATAAAAAGAAATATTTACGTCTAAAAATACAAACAAATATCGAATAATAAAACAATTCATTAATTGTTCTTAATGATGTTAAAGATAAATAAATTGTTTAACAACATCCAGTCGTTTTCGGGGATAGTGGTTTTCCTTCAAAAAAGGGAATATGATCGGAATGACATTTCTCACACTTACCACATTTACATATTAGCAAACCACTTCCACACGAACATGTTGATCTTCCAATTTCATTGATATCACATTTTTGTCTAATCAGTTCCGCCATAGTAAAAAAGGCGTCACTAACATTCGATGCATTCATGGCTGAAGTTTCAATGAACGGGATGTTCAGTGATTGACCAAGCTCATTTCCTGCAGAATATTCAATGATCCTCTTATCAACAAGATCTGATTTATTCCCAATCAAAAGTCTACAAACAGTTTCTGAGCTGTATCTGGTGATTTCGTGCAACCAAGTTTGAACATTATCGAACGATTCTTTGTTTGTAATATCATACACAATAATGATACCATGAGCTCCACGATAATAGGAAGATGTAATAGTGCGGAACCGTTCCTGTCCGGCAGTATCCCAAATTTGGAGTTTTGCTTTTTTTCCATTATTCGTGCTGATCGTACGAATCTTGAAATCAACACCAATAGTCGAAATGTAATTACTTGTATAGTCATTATCAGCAAAACGAAGAAGAATACATGATTTTCCAACACCTGAATCACCAATAAGGAGAAGTTTGAAGAGATAATCAAAGTTGTCCATTTCTAAAGCAAAGATACAAGAGACGAAGAAAGAGTACTTTGAATGCAAAACATCAAGTATATCACAAATGTTTTAACGTGTCAATTTTTTTTACAATCAAAAAATTAAAGATATAAAATCGCTGTATAATCTATTCCCAAGGATCCTGATTTTCGGTACGACAGACAGATCCTTGAAGGTCGTTTTTGCAAAGAACATGGCACTTTCATCCGCATCTAAATGATTTATTTATTTATTTATTTTAATTTGTTATATTTCATCCAGCATGATATATATTATATTGTGCGGAATTTGTTTATAAAAAAAATATATTTTTCGATTTCACATATCAAAAAATCCATCATTACGAACCGAATTAAATTTTTTGGGTATCCAGGGATCACATGGTATACCAGTGTATTCAAAATCATCAGGATTGATTTCTATTGGCTTGAAATTCATCAATCTAGGTCTTCGACCTCCTTCAGTTGGATCTCTGACTTTTACAGGTATATTTTTCAAATCGATTGTTTTTTGATCCTGATTTTCAATTTGTTCTTTAATTGATTCCGTTGCAACGTTTTGAGACATTTCTATAAAATGAGATAGTATTTATTAACATAACTCAATTAATTTAATTAATTTAATAAATAAGAATATATTCAACTTTTTTATAACAAAATGTATGATGAATATTGAAAACACCGATAAATCCAATTATAATATTCCTTTCACACGATCAGACTTAATAATATCTGTGTAAGCAAGAAATTGTTAATTTTCAATATAGACTTGAAATCATTATATTAAAAATTGTTTACACAAACCATATAAATGTTGTTATGCGTCCGAGTTATATATAATATATGTATAGTCATTGTATAGTAAATACACACTGATGAATAGAAACGAAATGCTTGCTGAGTGCATTAGATTATCACCATATATTGTTCATGACGAATATTCCATGAAGGCACTAAATGACAGTGACAAAGTTTTAAAAGACTATTACGACATGGCATTACATGACAAAGAAAGCTGTCGAATCCATGTTGTAAAAGATATGGTATACAAATTTAATCCAAAACTTACGCAAGACATGATAAAAACAGATTTGGAGGATTTACGTAATTTATAAGTTTGCATATTTATAATTCAACAATTATGATAACATTTTATTATAATCATTAAGTATATCACAAATGTTTTAACTTATCGAATTTTTTACTAACAAAAAATTGAATATTTAAAATAATTGCACAATCCATAATCTAAAGGATCTAATCAATTCACTTAACAAATCAAGCTATTTGATTACCCCAGCGTTTCAACAACCTTTCAACAACCTTTCAACAACCTTTCAACAACCTTTCAACAACCTTTCAACAACCTTTCAACAACCTTCCTACAACCAACGCAAATGGAAGACGACTTTACTTTCTCATCCAATCCAAGGCAGCCAGTTCATTTGACTCAGCCCAACCAACAATGGCCACAACAGTATATTGTGCCCATTGTTTGTTGTCCCAACAAGTCCCGCGGATGCAGGGTTACAGAAGAGGAGTACAATTTGGAAGAACATGCCATCACCTGTCAATACCGCCTGAGACTTTGTCGCAACTGCGGAAACCACATTGTTGCGAAGGCTTTCACCACACACAACACTTTGTGTACCCCAATGGCTCCTTGCAAAATCTGTCACCAAAATGTCGCAATGGCTGATCTTCCAAACCATGCGACAACTTGCGGACAAAACGTAAGAAAGGCTCTTGACTTCTACAACCTTATATTGGGAGTTGCAGCAGTGAAGGCACTTGTCCAAAAACAGAAACGAATTACTCCATCAATCAACGAAAACGATGATGCAACTGTGTTGAAAATTGTCCAAACTGTTGTCGTGAGCAAACTTCTGTCATAGTAACTATTTTTATTTATTTTATATTTTATATTTTTTATTTTTAGCAAATGGGCATATGTTCATATTCTAGAATTGGTTCAAGCACCGAATCATATGTGAACATCATACTAAGTTTATAATAACGTTTGTAGTAGTACGATGGACTGGTTTTGTTCATGTTTTAATCATTTAGTAAGCAATTTGATGAATAGAACTGAGTTAAATAGAGCATTGCGACAAGTGCATATATAATAAAAATATATGAAAAATATAAAATAATAAATTAAATTAATTTTTTATGCAAACTCAATTGAAACAAGACGATGATCACTCACCTTATCATCCTCTCTAACAGAGACAGATCCCTTGAAATTAAATTCATCCTTGCAAAAAACAAGAACGTGGTCAATGAGTTCATTCTCGACAACTCCATCTCTGATGATTTGGAAAGTATGAACATTCACCTTTGAAGCAAATCTAAGAGGAACGTCGACAAGATCCTTGACCAATTTGTCGTGTTCCCTGTTGAAATCTCCCGCAACAATAAAAGGCTTCACGAATGAAACATCCTCAAAGATTTGCTTAAGAGATTGAATCCTCTTAGTGTCATTCCAAGGAATGTGAGTGCCAACAACAACAAAGTCATCAAACTCCACGACAACCGCTCCCTTGCTATCATCTGCAGTGAACAAGATGGTCCTAAATGATTTGATACGATCCTTCAAGTCATTCGACACAAGAACAACTTGATATTCCTTACAATTCGCATAAATACTCTTAAAAATCAATCGTTCTAGATGATCATCATCCTGATAAATTGATGGGACATCATCCATTTCCTTGTGGAAAACAGCACAGAAATTTTGACGAACAAGCTCTTCAAACAAATCGCCAGAAACCTCTTGAAGACAAATGACGGTGTTTGTCCCGAGTTCCTTCTTGAGAATCTTGACGATATCCTCGATGCGAAGGAGTTCCCTCATAGGATCCCGTTTGATATTGTACTTTTCGAGAACATAACTGTTCTCGAAAACGTAATTAACCTCATGAAAGAGGTGAAGAGTGTTCCAGGTCTTGATGGTGACGTTCAATGACATTGTTGAAAGAGAAAGGAAAAGAACACTAATAGAAAGTACTAGAAGATCCGAAATTAGTGAATACATTAGATATTTTAACATTTCAATTTTTCCTTGGATAATAAACAAATTTTTATTGTCATAATCCAGGGAAAAAAATGGAATACATAATGATCACTTTGAACTAATTACTACAATAGCACTGAAAATTTTTGTATTTAAAAAATTGAATAATTGATATGACTGATCATTCCTTAACTTTTTTGGATAAGAATGTGTCTTGCAATCAGTTCACTTGATTGACAGTTTTGGCGTTTTTGATCTCAAATTTTTCATTTGGTTAGTTTGTCAAATTGCTCAAAATGTCGACAAATCTCTCCGGAAACAAGGGAGTTTATCAGCGTTCATATTGCCCTCTTGTTTGTCAGAATGCACCCCGAGGATGTCCATTTGCTTGCCAGACTCGAGATCAGTTGAACAATCATGCGAAGTATTGTTATCACTACAGCTGTCTCGGTCGTACACATGGCAAGTGTCGGTTTCGCGGTCTATTGAGGAATGTAATAGAGCATCAGAAGACCTGTCCAGACTATCGTATGCATCGCAATCATGTTGAGAGGAAGATGTGTGTTCATTGTAATGAGCAAGTCTATCTTACAAAGATAGATGAGCACGTGGCGAATCATTTACGTCCTCGTCGTTGTCCCCAATCTGGCTGTAAATTTACAGGCAATGAGTTTGAGATCAAGGATCATCTGACAGCGTGTGAGTCCTATACTTGCTTCAATGCCAGCAGAGGATGCAAGTTCCTTGTAACCTTCGCACAAGTCGAGGAGCATAAGAAGAATTGCAACGACATTCCATGTGCATGCGGAGATTTCAGAGGAAATGTTACAGACCTGGATGCGCATCAGAAGAATGACTGCATCAATAGACTCATCAACTGTTGTTATTGTTACCAGAGGTTTTCTTACAAGAATCTATCATCGCATGAGGATGCATGCGGAAAGACATTGCACAGATGTACCAAATGTCTGGTGATGACTCCGCGATCTGAGTTGGATGATGATTTTGAGTTTTGCCATGCAGACGAGAATGTGTGCAAAAATCATGCAAATTCTCATTTTGAGTCGTTCAATGATTTCTTTGTTGATCTGAACGATATTGATGACGGCAATGATGTGACATTGAGTCTTTCTAATCTCGTTGCGCATTTTGATGGAACGAAGATTGATGATTTGGATGGATCGGACAAGT